>JAABUS010000854.1_pt1 | contig 72201 bp, 71 predicted proteins | sample 5560161 | NCBI WGS metagenome assembly JAABUS01 (sample SAMN10711885, study PRJNA513376) | rock metagenome | isolation source: Antarctica rocks | place: Antarctica: Victoria Land, Trio Nunatak nord | collected 2016-01-04
CTCCCCCAATACTCACCCTCACCCCACCAGCAACCCCCACCACAACTCCAACACCACCCCTCGCAATCCCCACACCAGCAACAACATCCGCAGCTGCCACAACTCCACCGCAGCCAAAGCTCCGGCTCTATGCATGGTAGTGGCGGTATCAGCTACCAGCAACAAATGTCGAATCTTCCAGGGGGCATGCAACCGGGTGGTGCTTCGGGGTTTAGTAATGCACAGGCTATGGCGGGCGTAAGGGCGATGTATCCCCCGCAGCAGAGCGGGAGCCCGGGACAGTATCTGCAGCAACAGCAACAGCAACAGGTGACGAGTGGGGCGGGACAGCAGGGGATGCAGGGGTGGGCGCCCCCGGGCCAGCAAGGGGGTGGGGGGTGGCAGGGGTATCCTAACACGAGCGGATATTGAGATATGCCCAGTAAGGACTGCATAGCAGTTCTCAGCTTGGCACAAATAGAATGGAGAATTATGATATGTGCGCTATGAATGGCACGATTGATTGATGGATGGATAATGGTTGACGGCAGGTCTTGACTCCATGAATATGGATCGATGAATCTGGAAATGCGTTATGCGGACGGCAATTGCATTCAGCAAGCAGCATACGGTCGCGCTTTCTGCGTGGCATTGTACTTCACCTCTGTTTTCTCTACTAATTTTCCCATCGGCTTTACGTACTTGCTTCGCTCCATACCATTCTTCTCATGGCAGGGAGGGGACTTTTCATAAAGCAGGCGGGCCGGGAAGCATATTCGGGGCATAGTCTACGGCGTTGGACTGAATGCAGTAAGAGAAGGATATCCATCACCGCGAGCGCTTTTCATGTGGCAACAGGAGGGTTTGTTTCATAGGCATTCATCTCATTGGAAAGGCGTTTAGGTCGGGCAAGGACGGGGTTCTTGTCTACATCTCTAGGGTTAATTGCTGGATACTACTGGCGGGGTGGTCTTCATAAGCTTTGGCATTCGTACACTCTTTGTAATTACACTATTAGCTGTGGAAGAAATCTCATGTTATTTATCACAAATGTGATAATGACTCGTAACCCAATGAATGCTACGGGTACTGTTTGAATCACGTAAATATGGAAGTACATGAGAGTCATTGAGGCTTTGATACTGCTATCTCGCACATGTACATCTAGGTATCTTCTGCCTCTGCCAAAAAGGCTCCTCTGCCCTCTCGTCCAGTGGTACAATGAATGAGCTTCCAATCAATTATATAACGGTCCCCAAAATAGAGCAAAGAGAAAGCTCCCAATAAAAAGGTCACCGCTGATGCTCAAAGAAAGTGCTAATGCCTATGCCCAACAAAAAGCCCTTAGCACCTGCGCTTTCGTTGCCTAGGGTATCGATGATGATGGTGAGGAGAGGTATATACAATCAGTGACCGTGAGGAGTCCCTTCGGGTAGGGCCTGGACCCTTCGAACGAGGCTGGGTTGAGGACTGTAGACACGGGGATGCCTCAATCCGGCTGCCTGCATGGTTACAGCTTTTTGGATGGAACATTGCACAAGGCGACTCGTGGGTCGGAAGAGATTTAGCCCACCCAGCTCTGAGGGTGTGCTCGTATGTTTTCCTCCAAGGCGACTCGCTCCCATCCTCAGCCTCACCAAACCCCCGAATTCTGCCTCGAGCTACTCGAGCTACTAGTCCCAGAATTCGTATCCGAGCTGAAGGAACTCTCTTGCCCAGGCACAACCTGCTGCCTGATACTCTTAATCCACTCAGACTGCAGCAACTCCGCCGCACTAGCCCTCCTCTTCGGATCCCTCTCAAAGCACCGTTTCAAATATTCAATACCCTGTTCACTCAATTGTTCCCGACTAGGCAGCTGTGGCGGATTGCCTTGCGCGATATTGTACATGATGGCCCATTCATTGTCGAGGCTAGCCCAGGGGCGACGCCCGGTGCTCATTTCGAGAATTACGCAGCCCAGGGACCAGACGTCGATGGCGCCGAGGCGGCCTTCGTTGCTGCCTTTGATTACTTCGGGAGACATGTACATGGGTGTGCCGGTCATGGATTTTTGCTTTGCGGGGACTTTAGGCAGGGCGGGGCCTGCGCCTGGGGGCAAGGCTGGAGCATCGTTGGTAGGTTGGAGGGTTTTGTTTTGACGGGCTATTACTTTTGCGGCGCCGAAGTCGACGTATTTTATTACGCCGTTATGGTCGAGGAGGATGTCTAGGGGGACGGTGGTTAGCACCTTAGATCTGAAAGTTGCTGGAAAGGGGAATAGCTTACTTTCTGGCTTGATATCTCGATGGGCAATGCCTGCCTCATGTAGATATGCTAAGCCTTCCAACATCTGAAGTGCGTAGACCTGGATCACCGTTTCGTCCTCGATCCTTCCGTGCTCGAGGAGGTTGGCTAAGGAGCCACCGGAGCAATATTCCATGAAGATGTAAACCTTGTCACGGTGGACCTCGATACCGTAATATTGAACAATGTTGGGGTGATCGAGCACTTCGAGAACAGCCTGCTCATCACGGATTTGGCCGGCTACCGTGGGTATCAATTGAGGATCTTGTAGTCTGATCTCTTTGACAGCCATCAGGTGTCCCGAATCGATGTTGATGGCTGCATAAACGGAACCGAAGGTTCCTCCCCCAACGAATTGACCTTGCTGCCAGCGCATAGTGACGTTGGTTGCGGAGGATGAAAGGTAGGTGAGCGAGCGGTCAGCGTCATTCGACTCCTCCATCACTCTCCCCAACGCCTGCCTCTCGGCGTTCTTCTGCCTCCTAGCCTCATCAATCTCACTGAGCTGCGAGAGCCACTGTTCCCTGACCATCTCCGATGCCTCAGCATCGTTCTTCATTCTGCTTATGTCCATTTTCCGGAAGTGACCTGCCAGAGCCTCGACCCGTTGCTTCTCTGCTTGAGCGGCTAATGTTGACTTGGCTCCCATGATATCGAAGTGCGAAATGAGAAGGGACATACATCCCGCCACCTTCGCCCGTAGTCTTGCAAATTCTTCGTCCGTGATACCTAGGATGTTCGATCCTCGCGTCATTACCATAGCGTTCTCAAGAGCCATGACTGCCCATCTGAAAGTCTTCTTGTCGGAAGCAATACAGTCGTCGCAAACGAAGCTAACCCAGTCGAGTGCCAGGCGAGTGAGCTTCATGTTATTCATCATCCGGCGATTAGCGTCCAAGTGGCCAAGAGAACGTTGCCCAAACTCGGTGGCAAATACGAAGCAAGTGTGTATGAGCTCTTGGTTCTCGTATCCTTTCGTTTGCTTCCTGATGATTTCAACGCTGTCCATGATCGTGTGAGAAAGCTTGTATGTGGTCTTCTTGATCTTTCCTAATTCCATGTTCACTTTTGGTAAGTTGGCGCGGATATCCACCAGAACGTTCAACCTTATACCTATGGTCTGGAGGAAAACCTGTCTCGCGTTCTGTAGCCGTTGCAGTGAGCCATCGGCGACCAATCGAAGCCGGCCTCGCCTGATGTCCATTGCTGGAGGGCGCATGCTTATCTCCAGCTTCCTGCTGTCCCAGTCCAATGGATCATCTGGCCGAATAATCAGGACATAAGGGTTGGAAGGGTCTTCCTGTGTATTTGTCTCATCATGGTCAGAAGAAGTTCCAAGTATGGACTGAATATCGCGCGGGCGGTCATAGAGCGATGGCGACCCTATCAGATAGATGTCGTCTTGGTTGAAGGTAGAACTGGAGATGGAGAAGTGACCCGTCTCCATTAATGCATCTAACAAGCCTTGGACCTGCCTCTTCTCAAAGCTAATGTTGAACTCTGTGGCATTCTCGAATCGCTCTCCTAAGAGCCTTGAGAACCGCAGCAGCTTTCTTTGACGGACGCGCACGGAGTCCAAAATCTGTTTGTACCGCTTGTCTGTGTCACCGTCATTCTCCTCAGGGCGTCTGGTCAATTCTCGCTCGAAGTGTGTTGTGAGACGCTGCAGAGCCTTTGCTGTCAATTGACTGAATTGCTCGGCGACTTCGACGTCTCCTCCGTCTAAAGAGCGGCCGATCTCGTTCGAAAAGCCCCATTCCTGCTCGAGGATCTCGGCTTCCTTGAAGGTATTTCTGTTGCCGACCAATTGAGCATTCAACATTTTGAAGTAGAACTTGAGAGCGTCAAGGACGTCCAGGTCGAAATTGTCGTCGATGCATGGAGGTAACTCCCAACCAGGCTCCGGTTGCGAGATCACACTATACTCTTGCTTGATACGGATAGCTAATTTTAGTAATACCTGGAATTGCGAAATCATCGATGTCTGCATCATTGGAGACAGCTGGGTCGGGTCCTTCATATTCGTGGCGTACTGCAAACGCATCTGAATGATCTCTTGGATAAGTCGTGAAGGAAAATTGATAAGTGTCAGAAGTTCTTCGATGTATGGTGGTAGATGACGTTTGGCGAATGCCTTTGCGTTCATGATGAGGGTCTTCTTTGCCTTTTTGATGACTTCTGCAACAGGTTGAAGCATACTATGTTTGCTTTCGTCGTCACCTTGCAAGGATGTGAGACCATCATCTTTGTGGATCCGTTCCAGAAAAGTCGAGTCGTCCGTGAGCCCAGCTCCACCAGGCGCAGGTGTCTTGGCTTTTGCGAAATCGAGTTCTTGATTCCCCACCCAACCTCTCAAGACGGCAAGCTCCGTATTAATCAGCTCCGTCGTGTTATGCCATGAGATAACGGCTTCAGAGCTCTCGACAAATGCGGCCGAGGCAGCTCGCTCAATAGCTTCTCCCAGTGCCTTTCTTGTAGGAAAGAGCATCTCGCATTGCTCAATCTTTTGCACAACATCTTGGACTTGCTTTGCAGCTGGTTTCCCGGCCTCACTCTCCCCTTTGACCTGGAATGCGATGATGGCCTCAATGTCCGGTATGATGCTCGCACGACCTTCATCTATCAGTCGCCGTTGTGCTGGTATACTCCGTCCACATACCCTTGCTCTGACTCCTTGCCACAGCTCGTTACAGAGTGTTTTTTCCCCTTGCTGCTCCGTTGTGCCTATCAGACGCTGCTTCTCCTGCTTCACAACATCGCCCTTCAGCACGGACGCTAGCATGCTGTGCCATTCGAGTCTTTCTCGATTCTCAGGTACCTGGAGTTCTTCGGCGGAAGGTTTTATATGGTCGTTGTTATAGAAGAGCTGGGTGTCATGATCGTAGGCTCCATTGCCATCTAAGTAGACCTCTGACGGGGATTCTTCGTCAGGCTCGGAGTCTGTGCTGTATGCCACACCAGGCGTGAAAGGCTCTTCATCGAGGTGGTCGTTGTATGGATCTTGCCGTAGCTGCTGTATGTAGGCTTTTTCCTGCGCTTTGTACTGTGCATTGGGATCTCGTCGCGCGCGGTTGCTTGTGAAGGACCGTTGACGACTTTCCTGGTATGACTGTAGATGTATGGGCTTTCGAGGGGGATTGTAGGTGCTAGATGGGGTCCTTGCGGGCGCTGAAGGTCTTTGCGGACGTGGGTTGGGGACAAGTCCATTGGAGGGCGCTGGGGCAGACTCTGGTAGCTCTCCGAGGCTATTCTGTCTTGGCCTTGGCAGTTTATTGCTGTTCCATGAAGACTGGTCCGATGCGTAGCCTGTCAATGGTGTTATACCATCCAGTGTCGAGCCTGGAGTGAACTGGCTGTTGTAGTCGGAATCATCGCCAGCGGTTCCGTCGTAAGTCGGCTCATCATGTCCTGGATGGGTCAGGCCGACGGTGTAGTCGTCGGAGGAGGTCGATTCGCCGGAGTCAGTTCGAACAGTATCTGGGCGCTCTTCCATGACCTGCGAGAGCCTGCGAGCATCAAGTCGGGCTCTCTCTGTTGTTATTCTGTTCTCTTCTCTTGATCTCGGAGAAAGATCGCCTGAGGCCGCGTCCATCCTATTGTTGCCAAGGGTTTGAGCCACTGTTTGAGCCACTCGTGCCACTGCGATGGGTTAATCAAACACGCGCGTCTCGAATTACAATCATGAACTGCTTCGAGGGATGGCTTTTGCTATGCGAACAATGCCAAGACTACCTATGCATGCTATTCTTTGCTACGGCATCGATTTCACGGCATCAAGTTTTAATTAGCCGGTTTGGTGCGGTCATGACCAATGGAAGGTTTCGGATACATATTGCTTCCTTTTCCTCTCATGCTATCTCCACCACATTCATCCTTGCTCGTTTGCAGACCTTGCCAACGCATGCATCTCGCGTGTAGTATGGATTGGTAAGCAGCAAATAGCATCGCCTGAGCTGAAGGCACTATATGCCAAAATCTGCTAATGATTATGGAGCCACCAGGAATAATTGTAAGTTGGCAACAGGAATCTCACCATCTGAGAACCTTCCACCAGTAAATCTCTATCTCTCTCCTTCTCTCGACACATCGACTACAGCTCCGCATCCATTTTCGATCACTCTTCGTCACGAATTTACCGGGCTTCGCAGTATCGTCACCCACTATTTCCGTTATCAGCACGTACCCAATCACGGTGCCATGGAGAATGACAGCTTGCAACCCAACCGATTGACTTGATACCTCCAGGTAGCCCAACATATGTGTCTCCATTGTAGGCAACGCGCATGAACGTGAAGAAACCTGGCATGCTCTCCTGGAACTTGTCGCGGAAGAATCTGGGTTGAATACTTAGCTCTGGGGATCCTTTTCTCGGGATTAAACAACCCACAGCCTTTTAAAATCACTCTGGGAATTGCAAAGTCAGCAAACAGTGTACAAGACTTCGTTGGGGCTGCCTCTGTACACTTGGGTCTGTCCGTTCCTTTATTGTGGCTCTTTCGCCTTTGAAGCAAGTGAAGCCATGTACGTGTCCTCTGGGGATATGTACTGGCTAGTCCCTCGCTGAGACCACCACTTTCTTGCCGTCAAGAGTGAGTTCGAAGCGTCCTTCCAGAACCTCCATGTACTCGTCATGGCATTGATGCCAATGGCCTGGAATGGCGATTGCTTCAATATCTGCGGCGCCGTCGTACGTGACTGGGGTCTACTAGTAATCTAATGAAGTGGGAGGTCTCGCGTTGTCGTTGAAAAAGCGCTACTAGGCAATGTGTCAATTAGAAGCGTGGCGGTATATACTAATCACTATTATTGACCATAATCCTGCGTTTATTGATTTGGACTGGCTCAAGCTCTTGGATTTCAGCCATCTTGAAGAAGACTAGCCGTCACAGGACTACAGATCATTCGCAGGATGTCGACGATGAGGGGTATGCATCCTTATATGCAGATGCTTTAATTGAGAGACCTCAGCTGAGAGGCCGAGTTAGACCGTGGCGAGCATGCCTATCCCACATTTGACCAAGCCTTTTAGACTGCAGACGACTTTCCGAGCATGCAGACCAATGCGGTGGTATGCAGCATCTTCACATCCTGGCACAGTACGAAGAGAATTTTTTAGCGGCCCTTAAAGAGAGAATGTTGACAGATCAGGAGTCTCTAGATCCTCACTCTGCAATCAACCTTCATGGGAGCGGATAGAGGGAGACCCTACTTTACTAACGGGAGACTCTTTATAGAGACCTAGACTACTAGATAGGCCTAGCGCTAAACTAGCCCTATGAACAGCGTGCCCTAAGCCTATGATCTACATTAAGCGAGCTCCTATCAAGGCTTAGCTCCGCCCTAATCCTATAATCTGTACTTAGCGAGCTGAAGTTTACATGATCCTATTTCTCTACCTTCTCTACTATTTCACCCTATTATTTATCATTAAACACGCTATATTGGCCGACGTCGCACCAAATAAGCGATGACGTAACTGTATATCTTGTAGCTGTATACCATGCTCTCTCTAGGCTTTGGGTTCTACCATTTATGGTGTAGTTACCTCTTACTCGGGGCACAGAGATGACTTTAGGGGCGCGGGCTGGCGACGGCGAGTAGGGTAACGGCGAGGGTAACCAGTACGGCAGCTATGTTTGTGACAACGGCGGTGATGATGGCGTCAAGTATAGGCGTCGACGACGTTGTTGTTGTTGATATCCATAGGGTCTCCCGTTAGTAAAGTGGGGTCTCCCTCTATCCGTCCCCACCTTCATGGCTAGACGAGTAACGTGGAGCGACGTCTAGGGGACACTTTAGCGGGTCCTCCCGGGCACAGGAGGGGCTGCCGGGATCCTAGAAATGGCAGCCAGACTCAACTAATCAAGACAGTCCTGGCAGCCAGGGCAACACTGCCAGTGCACAATCGTCTTAATCAAAGATATCCTGTACGGGGAGAACATATATTAGTGCGACATCAAAATTCAAGTAGGGCGAAGATCTACAGAAATGCCTATGCACAAATTTCACACTGTTCGAATCGCTGGAGCCTATCATTAAGAAGAGAGTGGACCAAAGCATGATCAAAAGGACTCGTTCCCCTTGGCTAGCAGGAATGGTCTTCCAATCAGCACAACCACTAAAGCACCTCCCCTTCAGCTTCTTCTACCACGTCATCCTCTTCTAGATCCATTGCCTCCAGCGCTTCGTCTGCTTGTTCTGCTTCCCTCCCTTCTTTTGCCATTGCTGCAATGGTCTCTTCGAACTCCCGCTCAAATGCTTCGATGGTATCCGGAGTCATCGCCCCCGTCTCAAAATCCTCGTCCGTGGCCATTTGCTCTATCGCATCGCGGGTCTCAGGACTCGCCGTTCCAGTCTCGACGCCTTCTTCCATGGCTCCACCTCCATTCTTTTCCTTGATTCTTGCAAGCTTTAAGCTCGGTCGTGTGCCAAGCAGAAGAACAGGTCGCGTACGGATGACTATATTCTGTAAACCGGACAATTCGGACAGGCGGGGCTGATTTGCATGTTGTTGCTTTGCGCGCTCTTCTGATGCCCCATTAGCTTTTTCAGTGCGGCCATGGTGATAATTGAACGCCACTACGAGCTCGATGTCTTCTACGCTGCACTCGTGGTTGATAATCCTCATTCGCGCAGCCCAGAGATTAGGCGGAGGGTTGCTGGCGCCAAATGTGGGATGGGTGTACGTGTTGATCTCTAGCGGTGCTTTGCCTTTGTGTAAGTACACGCCAGTGTCATGCAGTATTTTCACTGGACAGTCCGGTGACATGCATGGGGAGCCTTCGTTTGGGATGGTGGTAGAAGCGGTGGACATACTTGACATAGCCGCTTCCTCAAGGAAGAGCGTTCGATCCGAGTATGGAACTTGACGCAGAGGCTACTCAATTGAAAAAAAAAAAGTCTACTTACACAAAGGAAAGCAAAAGGAGATGACACCAGGTGTTGACACTTTTACATCGCTCAAAGTCTTTGGACGTCCGACATCGTACAAAAATGCCCAATGTATCGCTCAACAATGCTATTTTTCAGATACTATCCGTGCCCCCTCAGGCGACCATCGGTTGTCCTACAGACTAAGTCTTTGGTTTAGGCAGATTGCAAGCGCACCCCAGCTAACGGACGTGAACTATCAGGATGGGCGGCCAAAAAGCCCTCAAATTTGGCGCTTTCAATGCGACAGTAAATGAACACACGATGGTCTTACTGAAAGGTTGAAGACGAGAAGAAGAGAAGAGGACATAGTTTGCATCAAGCGTGAATTTCTTAGTACAGCTATGTTTACCTTCGCGTTTTCTCACGTGCAGATTAAGACAGCAGGACTCTTTGCTGTCACAGCATTGCCAGGTCAAATTCAAGTAAACATAGCATGTTTATCCAATGGTCACTTCGCTCTATTCTCCAGGGCAAGGCACAGAAACATCGACCGGCAAGCATCCAAGCCTCTTTGGATTCTCCAGTCCACACTAACAGTCCTTTTTATTGACAATCCTATTGCAAGATGGCTTATCTTGAAAGTAGGACACATCTCTTTGACAGGCCCCCGATCATCTCGAAGTACCACGTCCCTCCAGACATCATGGACCTTGTCACGAAGCCTAGCTAGATCCTCTTTAAAAGTATAGGACTTCTTGGTAGAGTCGAACACTCCCGACCATCAAATGCCATTGCGCAGGTACAAGTACAAGCCACTCAACTCATGCTCCAGACCGATCGCTGTAGCTGCCTCGGCAAGCTTCTCCATCCTAAGCTTCTCGTTTCTCCTCTTTAGCCTTGTGCAAGTCCTCGTCCCACATCTTAATCACCTGGCGCAACATTCCTACCGCGAAATTGCCATGCTCCTTCACCATATCAACCATATCTGCGTCTTCCAATACTTGCCTTACCGCGAGTGCGCAATCTGCGATCAAAGGTGCGCGAATACCCGCGTCCTGGTCAGGAGTCGTCGTGAACACAGACTCAATTAGTTCACCGGCATTGCAGACAAAGATGTAAGGCGCGGACAGAGTCAAGTATTTCGTCCTTGCCAGTGTCTTCAGGCCATGGATGTCATATTTCTCGGCCAGAGCGTAGACTTGGATGTTAGTCAACATCTTGGCCTTTTCGATTTTTGCCTTTTCGATCGTCTCTGGATCCTTGGTCGCTGAGCCCACTACGATAGGCCACCGTGGACCGAAATCAGCTTCCTCGCTGGCTGTGGAAGTATTATTGTCCGGCGTTGTTCCGTCGCTGTCACTGTAATCCACGCTATAGAGCCAGAGCAGCATTCGCTCCACTGTCAGCGGATCATCTTCTTCGAGTGTGATGATACCGGATTCTGCTTCTTGAAAGTTGTATTCGCAAGCTGCGGTGAACTACTTTGATCTCTGGCAAACGATGTTACAGTGCACTCCCCAGGATCCGGGGCCACAGCGGATAGTGAGGTCGATGTCTTAAATAGAGTGAAATAGGTCTCGCATGCCAGCCGCCATGCTCGATTTATGTATATCCGACATGGCGGCGGTGATTCGGTGCAATTGGGAACGTTTGGTGTCTGAAGAAGAGAAAAGTAGGTCTGAGCGAAGGGAATTCACTCAAAGTGACAAACCCTAAGGTGATGAGCAAAAGACGTGCCATTTTGGGTGTTTGATTTGTTGAGCAGCTTTTGTATTGCCTTTGTGTGGAGCCAGATTTTCTAATGTCTTTGGATAAGTATCGTGAAGGAGGTTGAACAAATGGCAATGTGCCGAGCGAGGCATGTATCAGATTACGCCAACCTAGAGCCATTGTCCTGAATGTGTTCGGAGAGCAATTTCTCGGAACTCTTATATGTGATCCAAGATCTCGTGGATGGATGTACGAGCCTTTGCAATGGAAATCTGGTGTACAGAAGCAGAAACCAGTTGACTAGAGATGCGGCTGTTGTAGTAGCACAACTGCGCGAGATCATGAATATAAGGTTCATCGCGCTATCCTATGCCAACATTCGGACTTCTTCGCTGCTGCATGTGATGGGCCTTTCCTGGTCAGCCAGCAGAAAGTCTTGGAGAAGATACTGGTCGGCTAAGAAAGATACTTCAAGAGTCACAAAACGCAACTAGCAACCTCGATGAACTATCTCTACACTCTGGACTATGAAGACGGCAGAGCGGAGTCAGAAGATCTTGGACAACGCTTCTCTTGTCAGCATGGGGCTCCGCCAGTCATGAAGGCATTGTAAGAATTAGCCTGCTTGCGCTTATATAAGGAAAAATAGAATAGGTTGGGTCCTATCACCTTGGCTTGCAATCTGTACAATTGTTTGATTGGTGCCTGCACAAGAGACTGAGAACTGAAACACATTATATCTTGGGTGTTAACTTGCTTTCACGAACACTTAAAGATCTTGATCGATAGCGCAAACGCGAGTTTGAAATGGAAATGTTTTTGCCTTGGCTTTTCTTCTATGTTGCGATACTTCGAGTTCTTTCATTCCCCAGCTTCTAGGAAAATACTATATACACACCCAGAACCTTCTCCTGAGTACACAACGACGTTGTTTATTTGCAATTTTTGGTATCATCGCGAAGCCTCACCGAGCTCTGATTGTTAGCTTTGAGTTACGCTTGAAGCGACTGCTGAGCGATTACCGTCGGTGAACATGTAGTGAGCTGGTGACGTAGCTTCACCACTATCGTCATAGTCAAAAGAGTACAGGTAGGTCAGCTTCCGACGGATGGAAGTTGGATCGTCCTGGTATAGATTGATAATGTTGGTCTGCCCCTCCTATATCCTTTCTATCAGCCTGACTTGATACCTATGCACTTCACCATTAATTACATACCTGATACTGTCCGTTAGAAGCCGTCATAAAGGATTAGCGCGGACAGACGACAGCACAGTGGAGTTTATTTCTTCAGGCCTGCAGCCAATAGTCAAGTCTGGATACTGCGAAGACTCGAAAAGCGTGTGGAGACTTGTCAGCATGCCTTCCGGGTGCATAGGATCCATGATGACAGATTTGGATCGAGGTTAAGTGTCTGAAGTGAGCGAGAAAAGTGGAGTTTTGACAATTTGGCCTGAGCTTAGATCTCGGGTTTTATTGAGCGAAGTGGAGGAATGACGATCTGTATGTATTATGTGAGGTCGCTTTGAAATGACTTTGCCGGCAGAGGTTGAGAGAACATCAGAAATCCTTAGACTACGTAATCGAGCTGAAAAAATGTGGAGCGCGAGATGTCGCTGTGTAATGGAGACATACATACTTGGGACTAGAAGGCGTTTTTCACACATCCTGATAGACTGTTATACAACATCGCCTTTAGAAAAAGCTAGAGGATGAAAGAGGCGAAGCATGGAGCAAGCCTTGCTTTTCCAAAGCACTGATGAGCTAGCTAGCTTTAGGAAAGGAGGATCGAGGAATGGTAGGTTTCAAGTGGGAGACGAGGTAAGGTTGATACTAGATGTTCTGGAAAATAACCTCGATCGCGTTCTTCAAGGCACCAAGTTGGGAACGCATTTGTTTTCTTTCGTCTAGTACCCGGGTTCTCGCCTCGCTCGCTCGCCTCAGCTCCTCATCATGGCGCAGAAGCGTGTCTTGAAGGACTGTGAGCCCCAAGTATTCGTGATCTCTCAATACACTGACGAAGTTATTGTCCTTCACAACCAGTCTGCTGTTACTCGCGCACCAATACGCTGCGGCGTTACGCAGCAATGTGTCGGATTTTAGGGTGGTTTTGAATACCGAATCGACAATGTTGGCAAGGCCGCTGATAGTACTCTCACTGAGCAGTAGCGCTTCCAAATTCTGTTGTGCCAAAAGCTTCAATTCTGGGGTTCTATATTTGTCCGCAAGAGCGTACACCACCACGTTGTTCATGAGCACTGTCCGTCTCTTCTTACGTTGTTCAACGGCGGGTATTTGATCAGAACTTATTGACGGAGCATAATTTTCCATTTGATTCTGCATGTAATGCATCGCCGAAGCCACCTCCTCCCGGTAATCGTAGTCGAGTGTGTAGAGGTAGGTAAGCATACGCTTCACGATTGGGGGATCGCCGTGATCCAGGGTAACAATACCCGTTTTTGCTTCTTTTAGAGACGGTATCAGTCTATGCAGATCTAAATGCTCAACGAATTATCGCATATACTTTTGGGGTGATGAAAGGGGGCCATACCTTGAATCGGCCGTCACATGCTGCAGCAAAGAAAGCAGACCGCTGACAAACGATGGAAAGATGCAGCTTGTACTCATCTGGGCCACATCGAACAGCCAAGTCGAAATACTTGGATGACTGTCACAGGTCACTGAGGCTGGTGACTAGACCGCCTTTGTGAAGGTCTCTCTTTGAGCCATGTGGGGTAAGGATAACGGAGCGTGGTCTAGTAGATAAGAAGTTTATCGGAGGATCTGGTCAGTGGAGGTGGAGGTTCTTGCAATATGTGAGGAGGTCTGTGATCGAGATTTGTGCGTTGTGAGGACTCCGTGTCGAGAGTCGTGTGTCGACAATGAAAATTGAATAGAGCGAGAATCACTGGTAAGAACCAAGGTCAGTCTCTCATAGTGATGATCAAAAAATTGAAGTGCACAAGGGTGTAAACTTATCAGCTTAGGTTCGGCAGTCGGCCTTGAGCGCAAGGCGTAGATTGAACATAAAGTTGGTTTGGGAGCGAGATGGATTGTATCCAGTCTACTGCGAATCCATTCAGCAGAAGAGGAGGCCTATTGTAGGCAATTGACGATCGCCGTCAGCAGGTGGAGTCGTCTTCGTGGCGCCCTATGCACCTTATCATTTCGATAAAAAAAACGTTCATCAGGCTGTCACGGAGGTTTAGTCATCATTGCATACAGAAGTAAAAGTCTCTCAGAGTCAGAGTGCATTCAGGAAACATATCTTCCTGCTCTACGCTGCCTCTATCGAGCTACCGACCTCCGAGTGACACACGGATCCAATCAACGGCCCTTCTGGAAAACTCTACCTAATTTGGCCGAGAAATCTCATCGAGGCTGTATGCTCTCGCAGCCAACTCGCCCTACCCACTTTCCGAGTCAATTCAGTTTAATCATTCATTGCGTCGAGACGGAATTTAAAGTCTTCTATCATAGCGTTGGGGACCCGGGTCATGTATTTTCCAGCGCTCCATGAGAGGCCTTGCAGGTCGGTCTTTAGAGACCTTGTCTCTTCATCAATCTTGCCCTTGTGGGTGCAAAGGACGGCACCCAAGACACTCCTTCCGAAGTCACCGCGGTCCTGGAATATGCGGAAGTACTCCTCGCTCTCTGCGAATGTGTCAATGTTTTCGGCACAATAGTCGATAATCATGTCACGCAGTCCTGAATCCGTATCTGGGGTAGTAGTGTACACTGCATCGACGACAGCAGCAAATTTATTTGGTACTGATTCGTCGTCCAAGAGAGCCTCGAACTTGGACATCGACAGCTCTTTTAGTTCGGGGATGTTGTACTTATCCGCAATGGCATAGACAAGAACGTCCGCGATCATTTGATCGATGAGCGAAGAATCGGCCTTCACTTGCTCGAGTTTTGACGTAGCAGGTTCAGCGCCTGCGCTTGCGAGTCCATTGTCGTCAGACTTGTCATCGTAATCGACCGTGTAGAGGTAGGTCAACATTCGACGAACAGTCGCTGGATCATCGTCCTCCAAGATGATCGTAGAGGTCTTTGCTTCCTACGGCCTCTACATTAGCAATTATGGCACTGGACATTGTGAGTGTAAGCTTGCCTTGAAATCTCCATCGCAAGCCTTAGCAAAGAAATCAGATCGTTGACAAACGATGTTTCGATGGACTCGCCAGTCTTCGGAGCCGCAGCGGATAGTGAGGTCCGAATATTTGGACGAATGGAGGAGCTCACCGAGGCTGTTCAACGTACGCTTCTGGTGGACGGATGTTTTGATGCCTGTCATTGTGGTGGTAGTTGAGTATCGAATGTTGCTTTAGTAGAGTTGAAAGAGCGAAGAAGGGGGCGGATGAGTTGCGCGAGGCGTATGGTGTTGGTTGTAATGGGTAAGAAAAATGCCAGTGATGGAAGAGATTGACATCGAAAAAGGCCGAGATCTCAAGGATATGACGTCGCGGTTTACAGTTATGAGTGAAGTAAGCGAATGAACTGGGATCGGTAGTGAGTGTAACGAGCGTCTGACATTCCTGCTGAAGCGCACTTCTTGACAATTGGGTGAATGTGAAGGTTGAAATTCCAAAACTTAGCCCAATCAATACGCTATCTCATGCATTCGATCATTTCACTCAAACTGCAAGACCTCGCGTCGTGACTGTTTCCAAATGCGAGGATCCTCAACTTCAAATGCATAAAGAAAGTCTTGTCATTACTTTCCAATGCAACCATACATGCAGACCCCATCTATGCTACCTTTCCGTTTTCAACCAACCGTCAAGCCTTTAACCTCCTCTCCTCACATCCAACGCAGACCGGCTTCTCGTCGACGCCTCTGGTGAAGAACCTTCCATCCTCAAATTGGCCACTACACTCCTACGCACACGTTAGCCATTACTTTCACCCCAATAGGGCAGCCTCGGACTCACCACACAACAAAAACACCCCTCATGCCACTCTCCCCCAAGCGCCGTAATACCGCCCTCAACAACTGGCCTTCTACACCCACTACACTTTCCACTAAACCTCCCCGCATGGCACCCCACACACCACGCATACCCATCCTTCTCGACGAACGGCGTCTTCGCATCAAACGGATCGCCGCACTCCGCACAGAAGAAATGGCCCACATGCCAACTACCACCACAAGCGAGCACGACTTCAGTCTCAATGGGTGTCTTGCAGCTTCTACAGCGCGGAGAGAAGAGTTCGTGGTAGTCCAGATGACAATAGAAGCGGAGGGAGGCGTCACCGTCGTCGAGGGCGGTTTCGCCGGGTTTTTCTTCCGTGATGTAGGTGTAGCTGGACGCAGCGCGGGCTTCGATGCGTGCGAGGCGGACGGTGCGGGAAGTGTCGGGCTCAGGGTAGAAGGCCACGCATTCGAGGGCTGTGGCGCAGTGATGGCAGGTGAAGCAGTGGGGGTGGAAACGTTGGGAAGAGGCGCTTACGATGCGGCCTTCGATTGGGAGAGCGCAGGCGGCGCATTGGGCTGTCGCACGGCGAGATGATGGGGTCCAGTGGAGTTTAGATGAGTGCACTGGGGTGGTTGATGAGTGATGAGGAAGTGGGCGTTTGGCTGGTGAAGGACGAGATCTATTGGATGGAGTAGGCAGAGCGCGTGCGGGAGGTATATCATCAGGCAGTGAGATAGTTGGTATTGGGGCTTCAGAGACGGAGATAAAAGGAATGGTAGGTGTATCATCTGCCGGGGTCTCGTTGACTGGAATTGAAAGGGGATTCGGCACGTTTATAGTAGGTACGATAGGGGCTGAGGCGGTTGACTCTGGCATGTGAGGCTTGAAGCGTAGCCTCCCAGGAACTCCTGACGGACGACCCGATGATGAGTCTTCCTGCTTGTCGGCATCCTTGGGCTTCCAATCCTGATCAAAGCTGACAATAGGCCTTCCCAGACGATCACTGACAACAGTGGGAGAAGGTAGTTTAGGGCTTCGGTCCCTCATCCTTTTACTCGTAGCCGCTCTGATGTCGTCACTGCGAATCTCTCTTCCGTCCCTCGTGGCTGGCCTGTCCTCATCGACCTCACCCTCGTTGGCAATAGCTGTAGTCGGTGGCGTAGGCGACAGCCCATTCTTCTTGTAAGAAGGATCACGAGATTGCGAAGGTGGGTTCCTGTGGATCTCGGACCGATAAACACGTTGCTTCTCCTCGCCAGACCCAAGCCTTGGATGGCATGCTGGTTGCCTTGAAGTCGACGAGTCTGGAGCGGTATTGCGAGTTTTCGTTCCAAGTGGTGCTGGTATCCTACTCACATCAGATCTGACATGCCCAGCCTCCTTCTTAGCACTGTCTGGCTCTTCATAGATCTTGTCATCAGGATTCCTGAAAAGCCCCCCACTGACATGCCTTGCTCGAGCACCACTCGATCGACGTCGAGTCGACTTCTTTGTAGGAGACTCAGCGAACGTCAAGCTCATATATGCTTTCTTATGGGGCGAATCCCAGAGCGCATGTCCTTGCTCGCCCGCAGCTTGCGTCCCATTATTGCTCTTGGAGGGATCCATTGAAGTGTTGCTTGTAGCTTGACTAACTGGCGACTTGTTGCTGTCATGTTTGCTTGAATTCGAACCGTCTGAAGTCGATCGCTGGCCCGACATATGGCCGTTGGTTGTAGCACCCTGGCCTGCATACCAGCCAACGCTTTGGCTTCGTGCATGTGCTCCTTTTTCAAGGTGCGCTTTATAGTTGCATGGCTGGTATGGGCTCTTTGATGGCATGCCACTGTGTCTGTGCTTCAAGACAAGTTCCGAAGCCTCATCTTGCGCAGCGGCGTGAATCTTGGCGTCGCCCCGCATATCCATATCCTCCAGCGCTTCTCTCAAAGACCGAGCCTCCTGCTTTTCCATCCATCGCATCCCGCTCTCTCTGTATGTCCCACTCGGCATAATCGAAGAACGCTTTGTTGAGGTCGTGGAAGTAGAGAAGTCCCTCGAAGCCACACCAGCAGCAGGCTGTGGGATTGGAGATTGGCCGTTGGCGTTGTTTAATTCAGGGTGCGTGTTGAGTGTAGGCATTTCCGACTGGGCTCGTTTACGAGACAGTGCCGACACAGATCTATCATATGGCTCAGGTTGCCTTGTAGAGCCTGAAGGTCTGAACGACAATGCGGACGCTGCTCTACTGTAGAGTTCCGGCGTGGAGGTACTGGCTCGGTCGGGCAATGGTCGTGAGCCTCCAGGACGCGCAGGCCGATTGGCACGCAGGTCTTTGAGATAATTTGCCTCCCATGCCTTGTGTGATGCTTGCCCTGGTTCGGCCTTCGGTATTGCCGCTGAAGCAAAGAATTTGAGGCCTGAGGATCGTCTTCTTGGGGCTCTTGATGGGGCTGGTGGCCCACTAGTCTGGCCAGAAGCTATCTCTGTGAGATTAAGCTGGTCATGATCGCCTTTGTGTCTGTGCAGCAGACTCATTGTCGTGGTGAACGCGGGCGCTTAGTAGCTAGTGATGGTCGTGAACATTATGAGAGCATCAATACACTTGGTTTTAAGAGATAAGAATGCGAAAACGAATGTAGCAGTGTATTGATACCTCTGTAGAAAGAATGACGCGGGGATCGAAAAGATGTTTCGTTTGTGGAATGTTGGTTCTGGACTAAAATTGACGAACGGACTTATCCTGGGATTAACAGGTCAACAAATCAGGTTGGCCCAGCAAAGGCTTGGCGAGACTTTTGGAAACGCGAAAATCGGTTAACAACAGATGATCGTCTCGGTGAATTCAAAGACTCTCATCTCCCTTCCCTCAATCGTCACCTGTCTTTTTTTGGCAAGGAATAGAAGGATTATCAAGCAGAGCTCTTGAACATATGGCAGTGACTGAGAACTTCCTGAAGCGCAGTTGTAGTAGAGGTAGATAGAATCACCCACCTCCCCCCTGTAAATTGGTCGTGGATGACAACCTGTGTATTCGTATATCCGAGAGATGTGGTTTTTAAGCCTGCCTGGATTTTTTTTGAGGGCGCAACTATTAAATGACGCTTTACTCCTACAAATTTTTGGAGTCGCGATCTGTAATCGATGATGCTTTGAATACCACCAGCCTCAGTATCTTCCATCAAAAGGAGGCTTGTAAAGATATGGAAGCTTCTCCTCTGTCCACTTATATATGTCACGGCCAATGACCATCGTCGGCTCGTCCCTCACATATGTCAGGATGTCTTGATCCACTTCCTCTTGTGAGCGGCGGACGCCAAGAAACATGGAGAAAACAAGGTAACAGTCCGTTGGACCTTGGAAGCGCCTGACGATGAAGATGCAACGATTCAGAGCTGGAATCAGCCCAAAGCGTAAGAGCCTCTTTAAGAAAAGATAGAGTGTGTGTGCGTAGCCTTAATCGAGCCTGACGATGTAGCAAAACGGGTTGGAAAAAGTTGCCTTTCGGCAAAGCACGGAAACTGCTTCGTCGTGGATAGCTTTATTGACGCCAAGAATGCTGGCGTGAAATGCCTCAAGGCGGTGAAATCCACCATGGGTAGTAACCGTGACTTCTCAAGGTTTGAGAATCCTGAGTTGTTAGTAGATCTGGGCTCGAATTTCGAATGCTAGGCTGAGAGAGGTTGCCATGTTTCTGGACAATAAGACTGCAAGGGTAACCAGGTACCACAATTCAATGCTCTAATATACTCCACATGCATTAGTCCAGAAATCCGAAAGAGTTAGAAGATCTGAAGCAAGGAGCGGGTGGCTACGTGTAGCGCAAACCCAGCCAAATGCAGTACCCAGCCCTCCATCAACACCATCATACGAATTCGTAAAAAGACTTGATTGCAAATAGTCTCGAGGACACTCTTCATCAGCCCATCAGCGCAGAACACAGATTTGAGGCTTAAAAAATACCACCCAACGCCTAACCCATCTTCTAATGGTGCGCCAATTGGCTACATGCATTGTCAACAGGGTTATGGACAGGGTTCTGAATGCTGGGAGTCGTAGTGAGCAAGGAGAGTGGCTCGCGTTTGAGGTCTGGCGATTGCGGATTGCGAAGATTCTCCGCAAGCGAGACCGAGGAGCTCCGAAGCTTGCGAAGCGAGCGAGCATGTCCGTAGCAGTGTTGATCCAAGTGAGATGCATCATAAATGCAGGAACGATCTCCCTAATGTGGGGTGTGTAAAGTACCGACCAGATGCAAGATCCTGGTTGTTTCCCGTCCACGCCGTCGTTCAGCCACTTTCGGCAATCTACCTACTAGTGGCTGATCGGGATGCCTGGCCAAGTAAAAGCCACTGTGATCTGGTTTACGCATCGCTCTCGATCTGCTTTATGCGGCTATCTGCAGTCAGTGCCAGGATACGAAATAGTCCCGAACACGAAGGCTCCATCTAGGTTTCAGATTCTGAGTATTGAATAGATTTGGTATTATTTGGGTCACTAGTCAGCACCGATACACTCTCACATGTCTGCATCTCTGTATACTTTCGCAACACGTACTCGTAGGTACAAGTCAAATCTCTCGTTCGCACAAAGACATGACTAGAATCGAAACACCGCACCAGCGATGTAAGTGCCTCCCCACGGTATCCTACCGCGCAAATGCTCCCATTTTCCATCGCCCTTTAGGGGTATCCCAGCTCAACTTTCGTACGTTAGATGATTATGTAATATAGCCAGTCGTGAAATCGCAGTGCAAAGCGCTTGTTGTTGCCTTTATGCTGTTGGGGAAGAGGAATCTATATGCTAGATAACGAAAGTCGTGAGATGGCGCGTCGGACAAATTGGTGTTGGTACATTAGGGTCTATAGACCCGTTCAGGTCACGGTAATGGGGCGAAGTAGTACCGGTGACTTGTAGTGAAAGAGCGTAGTATTCGTATATGATTGGAGTCTGTGCTCGGGTGGCGGTAGTCGTCAAGCTCAGCAAACGCTGCGTTCAAGCCAGGGGTGTGGCGAGAGAGGTCTGGGCGCCTTGTGCTGTGGACTAGGCGTTACAACTGCGAAGTCTACTTCTTCGTGCTAGCAAAAGGCCCAAAGTCGTTTGGAGTGCTGTTGTTGAAGCTGTAGACCTTGTTCTCCTGCGAAGTCTGCAAAAGCTCTTTCGGAGGAGGCGGGCCTTTCTCGATCTTGATGTCGAGCTCCTTCTTCACTGGGGTGGATAAGCCATTGAAAGGCGCGTAAGGTTGAAAAGCTCCGATGCTTGGTGAGTAGCCCTGAAAGCTGCGTTGTGGAGCTGGGAAGTAGTTGTAGAGTCCGCTCTGGCTATGGTGCAGCATATGACTTTGTCGCAATGGAGTCGCCATGTTCTGCTCATGGCGAAAAGGTTCTGCTGAAGTGATGGAAGGTGCTGGCCAGCCTCCAGGGGCAAAATTCTGGGGTGCCGTTGGAGGCGGTTGATCGAAGAAGCTTGTGAGATGCGGGGGAGCAGATTGCGGAGGACACTGGTAGTTGTACTGCTGATTCTGGTGGTGCTCCAAGGGCGTAGGTGGAAAATGATTCGACTGCTCGGGTGATGATGGAGGCAAACTTAGACCGGCGGCATAGTTGGCCGTCATGTTCCCATTTCCATTTCCGATTTGGTCCCATGTTGAGCCTACTGCACCGTACTGTGCCGGATAGTCAGGCCAAGAAGTTGGTGGTTGTTGGCTAAATTGAGTAGATGAAGGGATATGACCATCGGTATCCGCCGTAGATGTCTGATGAACGAGTGCGGGTAGGCGGTTATTTGGCTGAGGTTGCAATACCTTCTCTATTTGAAAGCTGGATTCGAAACTGCGAGGAGATTTTTGGGTTACCATCGGTCCTGGTTTAGTGATCCGGCCTGTTGCGACGTTCAGGTTGTTTCCAGTAGACTTGATGCGACGCACTGGTGAAAGCCTTCCCGTACCAGGAGATGACAGCCGCAAATGTGGAGAGGCCGTTGAAGGTCCTGTGTAGGAAAAGCTTCGATTTGAGTCTGGCTGTAGGGCGGCTGGACGTGGGCGTCTTCTTCTTGAGGCAAGATCACGACCTATTGAGAATGGTGGCTGGGCAGCAATGGTATCAGGACTGATATTGGGCGTCGCAAGGCCACTGGTAGGGACACAATTAGGTGTGGATGTAGCTGAATGCTCGTAGAGACCTAGTCCAATCTTTGACTGCTGGAGATGTATTGTGTCAAAATTTTCTGCTAGCTCCGAGGAGTTCGAATCCCGACGGGCAAAAATTCCTTCATTGAGCCCAGGCATTGGCGAAGTCTCCTGTGGTGGAGTGATGAGTGCTGTATGGTCTCCGCCATCGGAAGAAGTTGTGGCAAATGTCTGCGACGAAGGGTTGCCTACGAGATGACTTCCGAGGGTATTGAGATACAAGGGTTGACCGTTGGTATGGGCGAAGTCAAGACTCTGGGATTGATGTGGCAGCTCCGTCGAAGAACCTGGGGACCACTCAAAATTATCCTGCTCGACAATTGTTGGGGTTGGCACCTTGGACACAGGAAACCCATAAATGTTGTTAGTCGTCGGCCACATTGAGTCTGGGCTTACAGCATTCGAAAACCTCGTTTCCAGAGCTCCATGGCCGTTGTAAGCCGGGTTGACATTCTCATCGTTTCTTATCGCGTCGTTATGATTGCTGAAGTGAATATCGTTCAAAGCTTCACTTTCAAGTCTCGCAACATAGTCACCTGATGCAAACGGTGGCTGCTCTGGAGAGGAAAAATGGCTCGCTGGATGGACCTCAGGCATGCTCTCGTAATGTGTGGATGAGTATAAAATGGTTTGATACTCTGGGGCTTCTTCATCCGTTGACAGATCAAATTTCGGCTCCTGCGGGTTTTGGTGTTTCGCTTTAGCTCGGCGGTTTTGAAACCAATTCTATGAATGAACGTCAACGTGAGCAGTGATTAGATGCGATGATACAACTCACGTTGATTTTATGATATTCGACACCCATGGTTTCGGCTAATCCCTTCTTATACTCCGTGTTTGGTTTGTATCTCTGCGTGAATTCTCGTTCAAGACGAGCCAGTTGCTCCTGGGTGAGACGAGAACGGCTCGCCATTTCGCTTTCTTCCGTGTGAGCTATGCCCATGCCCTGATCCCTCTGCCTTTCGTCGTACAACTCGTAGCCGGGTGCAAACGCTCCTCCATCAATTGGTTGGTAGACTGGGGAGCTGTGCGTTGGAAAGGATCCTGGATGCTGGTAAGCCGAGTTGGTGGAAGCGAAGGTATGCTGTGCTGCAGAAGATTCGTAGTGGCTGAAATCCATCGCGAGATCAATTGGTCAAGCCCGTATGCAGCACTGCGTGGTTCAAGCTTGAAGCCTGCAGAAGGGCTCTCCAGCCTCACAAGTCAAGGCAAGGCGCAGGGGGAGTTCGTTTCAGGAACCGAGATGATGTCTATACATGCAGGGACTGATCTATGCTGCTGTATGCGTCCTTGGAGAAAGTACGTCGTACAGTTGGGGGCGATGGGGTGGTCGGGCGATATATCTGGAGAGTGATTCGAGCGGTTCGGGTACTAGTTCGCAGTACGCGATTTGATAAAGGGAGTTGAGTCAATGGCGAGTGTGAGGAGTGATAGCGACTGTTGTATTTACCAGATGATCTCAAGGAGGTGAGCGAGTGTGGTGTCCGTGAGAGTTTGACGGGAATACAGAGGAAAAGAAGAACAAGAAGTGCTACAAAACTTAAAACGAATGTTTGTGGTGGGAGAGTATTCTGGAGGAAAAAGAAGATGATTAGCAGCGAGTCCAATTCCTTCCCGCAAGACCGGCGCGGGCGGCTCTTGGGAATAGGTCTTAGGGTGAGAGGATGTGCTTTTAGCTTCTAGGCTGGTGACAGCCCCCAAAGCACCCGATGCTTCGGGTAGCAACAAATCAAGTTTTGCCTCTCCCTCATGCAGCACAGAAGGAGGGTGACCGGCGCCTTTGGCTGGACAGCCTGATGGATGGCTTGAATAGTTGGCTAGCTATTCAGCGCGCGGATAAGAAACGAACGCCCATCTGCACCTTTGACTTTGGGCTCGGTAGTTGGTGTCCAGGTACCCCAGCTTCACGGCGCATACATCAATTTCCACCGTATCCACTATATCCCACTAAGACTACTAACTCAAACTACCTGGTCTATGGAGTCGCCGAAGCATGCTCGGAATAATGAAGACACCATACAGCATACACCCTTCGCCTCCCAGGCACTGTTGCTTGTCGTCACTATCATGCGCGCTACCTCGCACAGATCAGAGTTGCCACGAGGTCTACCCCTGGCCTGAATCTCGGTCCATCCCACAATTACAAATGCTATTTTTGATCCTCATGATCTAGCCCTGCCCAACTCATGTGTGTTCAGCCTACAGGACTAACTATAGGAGCAAATCTATACATCAACGTGTCGTAAAGCTCTCGCGAATCTTGCATTTACTTTCTCCAGCTCATTCGCGCGACGATAGTAGTAAATGTCGTGGCATAGAAATGCTGGCTACTAGCACGATGCAGGGTTATTCTTGGGCACGTTGACTGCAAAAGTAGGTGGGTACCTGCACATGTGGTAGTGGGGCTCTTCCATACGGATAGCCACCTAGATATCGGTACTTCAATGCAGGAAGGGTATATTTCGGTCGTCACGCGCGAAGATCATGACGCTGTTTTTCGAGTCCATCGGATTGGATAACATCCCTTGCTGATCACATGGAGATCCTTCCCAAATGTGACTCGTGAGGATGTCTCGGTATGTTTTCGTATTGAGACAGTATCAATTCCCCAGCATACATCACCCAAACACGCATCGTAATGATGCTTATTGGCGGATTCACCAACAATTTGCATTCTCAACAAGGAGGAGCAGCGCATGGGATACGAGCTGTTTGCTGTGCTTTCGAAGCTTCAAGGCGACGATTGGATTCATTGGAATACCCAGTTCATGCTGAAGCTAAAAAAGCATAGCGCCGACGAGCGCTATCTACCTTAAGGTACCTTACGTAGTGGGTTGAGGCGCCTGCATGGCTGGCCGGCTCCCCAGTGACCACACCCTCGGCACGGACAGTCCCTTTTGATGTGGCACAGAGACTTTCTGGCGAACTTTCCAGCATTCCGCACTCCTCATGGGCAGTTCCTTGCTGTGCTAGCAGAAGTCGTAAATGCAAGGCCGAGCACAGTGGGCGATTTTCTAGACTGCAGGTTCAGCTGTGCTAGAAAGCGCCACAAATTCATTGAAGGCAGCGCCCCCCTGTCAATCAACGGCGAGTAGCAACCGCTCTATCAAAGTTCAACGCAAGGGCCGTTGCACTTTTTCGAGCCAGACCGTTGAGATCTCATCGTCATTCGTCGCATAAGCTGCATGCTTGCACGGCGAAGAGAACACGACTTGCTGGTGTCAGTAACGTCAACTTCCGGCACCTCGACGATCTTGACCCCTTTCAATTGGATCAGCCAGGATCTAGCCTGAATCTAATTGTCGCCAGAACCAAAATAGGTAATACGAGGAAATGGACGATCTGCGCTAATACGTATTGGGACTGATGTGAGCAAGGTTCATCAACTAAGGTACTTTAAGGTTCGTGCTTCCAAACAGCACCAACGACTTCTTTGCCAAGACTCTGCTTGTCATACTTTCAGCTATCTAGATGTCTCCACGGTATGGCTTTCATGATTCATCTACGACTAACCCCCACCTTCCGCGACCCAGGTGGTTGGCACACCACAACCCTGACCATGATCGTGCCAGTAGCAGCACATAATCCCGGGTTTCAAAGAGGTGATCATAGCGCTGTTAATGCCTCGGAAATCTCAATACTCACCTTTCCCTTGATTTCCGCGGTATCATTGACAAGTTTTACGCTACGGAGGTCCCTGACAATCCAGTCCGGCTTCGTCGCCCTCAACTGATCGATGCTGTGCGTCGTCGCCAGACCAATGACTTTGCATCCTGCAGCTTTCCCAGCCTTGCATCCCGCCGGGGAATCCTCTATCACAACAACCTCTGCATCGGCTCTTAGGCCAAGTCGTTGCTTCCCGAGTAGATAGCATTCAGGATCTGGCTCCAACAAGATCAGCCAAAAGAGTCTCACTCACAGACCCCTTGTGAAACTCATGCCTTACCTGGTTTACCTATATTCACGTCTTCCGCAACGACTAGATGCCTTGGATGGGCCAATTTCATAACGTCTAGCCAGCCTGTGCAAAGTGCGCGCGTACCACTGGTGACACTGCAATCAATGAGAATGAGGCCGACGAACTAGCCCAATGGAACACATACATGGCCCATGGCAATTCGGCCATCTCAAGCGATGCAAGCAAGTCCCTAGCTCCACGCACCTCGACGGCGTCTTGTCCAAATTCTGTCGGTATCAAACCTTCAATATGGCTGACGTCTAGACCAACCTTAGCTGAGGCGCTTCAGAAATACATAAAAGCAGGAAATGGGGTGATCGGGCGCATCCGACTGACATTCCCAATTAGCCTTGCTTGGATCGTACTGCTGAAATGTGTCTATCGATCTCCGTCCATGCGAGGTCTGCAGGATAATGTTGGGGTCTACCCCTAACTCTTTGCCAATTCTTCAGGCTATGAGCGACCAAGCGATGTTGTACACTTAGTTGACAAACTTACTTGTGCCAGTGTTTGATGATTGCATCTGTCGAGTCTACGATGGTGCCATCCATGTCGAACAGTGCGCCAGCGAAGGTATGCGTTTCTGGCTGGCCGTTGAAGGCCGGCTCATCCTCCACTAAAGGCATGATCGCAGAAGTTGGTTCTTCCGAAGAATTCCCTGCTGGAGACTGATTCAGCTTGTTGTACAAATGCTCGCTTGCATAGACTGGCCGAGACACTCATGTCCGTCATGCAATAGACCAGACACTGTAGATTTAGGCGTGTTATTGCTGTGGACACTTACCTCTAAGTATACGTTCTAATTGACAAGTATGCAATTGCAGAGGTACAATGAGCCAATATATGCTACAAAATAAATGGGCCAATCTCTCTTTGAAGGGAAGCAGTCTGAATGAGAATTTTCTTAAGTATTCCTGTTTGTGGGCTTTGCTCTCTTAACGGATCTGAAGAGCGTAGAACGTTGCACGAAACAGATCTGTACTAATAAAGCTTTCTTCGAGCTGCTCGCACAGAACAAGTTGGTCTTGGCAATCCTCAGAATTAATTCGCCGCAAAATCTTGGCATTGCACAAAGTTTTTGAACCCCCAGAACACTCAACTTTCAGACATACTCATTGGATAGCAACCATGACGAAGCCTGGAAGTAAGTAAATCTTCTCTACTAGTCGGATCAACGCTGATGGAAAGAAAGAACCCAAGTCAAAGCGTGTGCCTGTACGGTTACGACATAAGATCGAGAAGGCAAGCGCAGCGAAGCAACGAAAGCAGCGGAAGCTCGCAAAGAGTGTATGATTGAACTTGTGCTATCTAGGGAGAAGACTGAGCTCATAAAATATCGTAGAACCCGCAGTGGCGATCACGGCTAAAGAAAGACCCTGGGATCCCGAATCTCTTTCCCTACAAGGACCGAATCCTACATGAGATCGAGGAGAAGAAGCGGCTGAAGGAGGAAGAACATGCGAGGAAAAGGGAAGAAGCAAAGATTACAAAGGCTGCTGCATCAGCGGAACAAGACGCCCCAGATGCAGAGGATGTAGAGGAGGAAGATGAGCTCTCAGACCTCATTGATGACGAGGATATGGACGAAGATACACCCAATGACTTCTCTGATCCAATGAGCGCCCTCATAGCCTCTGCCCGAGCACGAGCAGCAGAATATGAGGACGTCACAGATGAAGATGACGATGACGGAATGGATGAAGACGAGTCAGGGGGCGGAGTCAGACTTATTACTACCAACTCGCTGCCAACATCCGGTCCTCGAACCCTTGAAGGCTCCCGCCGCGCCTTCGACAAAGTCTTCAAATCAGTCCTCTCAACCTCCGACATTCTCCTCTATGTCCTCGACGCCCGCGACCCCAACGGCACTAGGTCACGAGAAATAGAACGCGAAATTACAGCCGCAGGCGCAGGCTCGAAGCGTCTAATTCTCATCCTCAATAAAATTGACTTAGTCCCCCCACCAGTACTGAAAGCCTGGCTCACCTACCTTCGCCGCTACTTCCCCACTCTACCCCTTCGAGCCAGTAATCCAGCCCCGAATGCCCGCACATTCGACCACAAAGCTCTCACCGTCCGAGGAACCAGCGAAACACTTCTACGCGCCCTAAAATCCTACGCAACCTCTAAACAACTAAAACGCAGCACTACAGTCGGCATAGTCGGCTACCCTAACGTCGGCAAATCCTCCGTCATCAATGCTCTCACGTCCCGCCTTTCCTCGCGCTTATCCGCCACTGCCTGCCCTGTAGGCGCAGAAGCAGGTGTCACTACAACACTACGGGAAGTAAAATTAGACAACAGACTTAAACTCCTTGACTCACCCGGCATCGTCTTTCCCTCCTCTTCCAGCCAAGGAGCAGCTGAAGAAAAAGTCCCCCACCTCACGCCCAAACAACTCAACGAAGCAAACCTGACCCTCCTCTCCGCGCTTCCCCCCTCCGCAATCACAGATTCCATCCCCGCCATAACTCTCCTCCTACACCGCCTCTCACGCTCCGAAGCCACTCTCGCCCCTCTACTAGACCAATACGCCATCACTCCTGACACACTAATTCCCACAGACGCAGATGGCGACGTTACAACCGATTTCCTACTGCAAGTCGCCAGGAAAAGGGGCAGATTGAGCAAGGGCGGTGTGCCCAATTTGCAAAGTGCGGCTATGGGCGTGCTGATGGATTGGCGGGATGGGAGGATTAGAGGGTGGGTTGAGGCGCCGAAGGAGGACGTGGAGAAGAGCGCTGCTGGGAAGGAAATTATGCAGGGGTGGGCGGAGGAGTTTAAGATTGAGGGACTTTGGGGAGATGATGGGAGAGAGGGAGGGGTGGAGGAGGAGGTTATGAAAGAATGAAATGGGAAGGGAGTCGATACCCCGGGTTGTTAAAGCCGTTAGACAGAAATGTGAGAAGTGGCGAGGAATCCCAATCTTCAACGCTGAGAAGTGGTGCCTCAAAATCTGTTATATCCAGGGCAAATGATATCAAGTTTGGAGCGCGAGAAACCTCGAAATAATCTAGTTCAGGTTCATTGTTTTCAGGCTATGATGACAGGCTATTCTCGGCAGCGATTGACATTGTTGGAGCGTTATTGGGGGCTCATGCATCAAGAGGCACAATCTAATGTTTTCTCACTGCTGCAATTCTGATGTCTATCTTGCATCAGTGGCAGGGCAATCGAAACTTTATTCGCTATAAGAACACTCACGTTTCAGCATCTACGGCGGTTGCAGCCTTGTGCCGTCTCACAATCGATATCTTCTCGCTCTCCGTCCGAGCTTCAGTTTGATAAGAGTGTTCCATTCCTAGCCTTTGATACATCGATGCAAGTTTGACAGTCGCAACGTTCTCGGTGCGAAAACATATCTTACATGACCACCAGTTCGTAGACGTGTGCCATCTAACGCTTGCCTTTGTACGCACCTGATGTCGTCCTTCGGCCGTTGTTCGCTCCTTGTTCTAGCCAATGCATTTCTCTCTTTAGAAACGCCGTCGTAAACGCCTTCGCATATGGCCTTGTTCTCCATTCAACAAGCCCCATCTTTCCAATCAAGCTCAATCACTTTCCTCATCCTCACTCCCCTCCTCATCCCCGCTACTCGCCGGCGTAACAGGATCATTAGGATGATCCAACGCATAATTCTCCCTCTCCACCGAACTCAGCCGCATCCCCTCATCAGGAAACGCATCCTCATCATCCTCCTCTTCTTCCTCCTCTTCGTCCCCTTCCTCCTCCTCTCCAGGCCTCTGTCGAAGTTCAACGCCACCTTCCTCCGGTTCCTCGTCGTCAGGAGGGTCCGAATCCTCGTCCTCATCTTCTTCCTCCGCTTCCATCTGTGACTTCAATTGCGTATTTGGGTCTCCTGATCCGTTTTCCCTACGCGCTTCGGGGCTGATGGTGGAATCGCCGTCTGCGCGCCGTACTCGCTTGGCTGCGCGCTCGTCGCCTTCATCTCCGTCGCCTTCACCGTCGCCCCCACTTGCGCTCCCTGCTCCGCCTTTTCCGCCAAAACCCATCTTTCCCTCTTTGACTTTGCGCCGGTAGTCGTTGCGCTTTCCTGTTTGTACTTCGTTGTAGCGATTCAGCTCGGCTTCGACTCGAGGTATGAAATCTGTGAATTCGAGATCGTGGAGGGCTTCGAAGACTGCGGCTGGGGGAATATTCTTCCGGTTTGTGGCGAGGTTTACTTCATTTGCTCTAGATGTACAAGCAATTAGCTCAGATCTCTGGAGTTGGGGTAGGAGAGAGGGCACGTACGCCTGTGCCAGGTAGTTGATGAATACCGTAGCCCCTTTACTCAATGCCAGTAACGCGTCTTTGCTTATGGATGTATTCGGCTGTAGGACGCCTTTCGCGAGGCGCTGTACCATGGTACGCGGGAGGGAGAGATCCTGTGTGGGATGATAGTCAGAACCTAGATCCATAGCTTGTAGGAGTGGAGGATGGGCGGCTCGGGGTTTTGAGGACTGGGAGTGAACAGCTTGAGGATTTGTAGCTTGGTAAACAGAAGCTTGATGAAGAGGAGCTTGTGGGTATGGGATCTGGGGAGGAACAGCTTGGGGGTTTGAAGCTTGATAAGGAGAAGTTTGGAAGTATGGAGCATGGTAAGGGATGCCTTGGGGGTGTGCCGCTGGATAAGGAACGGTCTGGGGGTTTCTAGCTGAGTAATGAACAGCTTGGGTAGCCGTGGCTTGCATTCTCACGATTGCTTCCCGCGCGGATTTAGGCTGGGCACCCCAAATAGGTACGCGGTGTTCCATCTCCAGGGGGTTTGAGCGCAGGATATACTGGGGGCTAGGTGGTGAATAGAGGGAAGCTGGCTGAGCATATTGGGGGTTCTCTCTTAATATGGCATCACGAGCTTCGCGCTCAATTCGCATTCGCTCAGCATTAAGCCCCAGATAATCGAGTGAATTGCCTAGAGTGTATCTTCGTTGAGCGGGTAACGGGGCGAGCGTATTCTGAGACGCATCTCCTTGAGCGGGAGGCCATGGGCGGAAAGGACTTGGGCGCACGCTTCCTGGAGTAACGGGGGTTGAAAGGGCGGTGGCCGCTCGCACTCCAGCTGAAGGGACAGAATAAGGGGTATTGGGCGCAATATGCATGCTTCCTGGGCCAACGGGAGGGAGAATTGAGCGGGGCTGTAGTACCTCAATGTTTGTACCGTCGCGTTCTTTCACTGGTGTGCCGCCGTCGTTGTCTGTTGCGGTGGCTTGCGAGATGTTGCTCTTTCGTGGAGGCATTGTGGGCTTTTGGGGGGTCTTTGCGGAAGATTGACGGGAGGAATCGTAGGGCTGGGTGATGGTGGACGAGGTAGTGTAGCTGGGGTGTTGTTGCGGTCCTGGTAGAGGTAAAGCTCAATAGCATGAAGTTTTTATGTTGTTGGACCTGTATGATGTTTGGAATAGGGCTACGCTAGCGCCAGAAATCTATTGGTCACGTATGAAACGCGTCACGGTAAACTTCGATTGATCGTGAATCTCGATAGGCAATGTGTTTTTTGGGAAGTGATGCTTGTTTGGTAAACTCCTTACGAACGAACCAACATTCATCTGGGGTGTCTATATTTTTCCCCTTTCCTATTTCCCTAAAACGACCTTACTCTTTCTCTAAGAACACCCATCGCACATATCATCTACCTGCAAATAACTCCTTAGCTCACTGATAATCTAGTTTTTCTTCTCCGGCAATTTCAGGGGTCCCGCAAGAGACCAGGTCATGTTGAATGACCCTTCCTCATCCTGGGCAACCATCATCCCATTGACTTTATCCTTGCAGTAACCCACACACTCCACTGGCGCGATATACATATTCGCATATCTTGGAAATCCTCTCCTCTGGTTATTGAGGGTATAGTGCTCGGGCTGGCCATCTGCTGTCCACCCTGATTGGTCTGGCTCAACGGTATAGCAGAACTCATTGCCATCCTTTAATGCGATCGGAGTCAGCATTTCTTTTTCAGAGTGAGAGACGAGTGATGAAACATGTCCACAGGGTACTTTGCTCCTTAGACATGTCTCACGATTCAGACCGTGGTACGACTTGGGGGGAATAGACCGTGAAATTATAATCACCTTCTGTATGAGGCACTTTCCCATTCCGCGTTTTTGGTCCCAGCAGACGGGAAGATGTTCGACTCAAAGACCACCTCAGTCGAGGCACAGGCCCAGTCTAGGGTATAAATCTCGTCGTTGTGAAAATTGTAGTAATTGAAGCGGTAATATTGACCAAAGCGGTCGGGCGCTCCAAATTCTACTTTCCAGTTGTAGCCGCTAGGCCAGGTCCACTAGGTGGGTCAAGAAATGGCTGCGCGGCTTCGCAGTAACACTTTGTCATATTGAATATGTCGCCTGTTGCGGAAGGATAGTATCTGCGAGCTTGGATGAGGGAGCCGAGGGAGAGGAAAACCGCGAGGCCAAGGACAAGACTGGAATGCATATCGGCGAGGAAGAGGCTATGGGGACAGTCGCAGATTCATATAACACGATACAGATCTGAATCAATTCTGTAACATGTCGCGAGATATCCGTGGAAAATGTTGCAGTCCGGTGATGAACAAGAGAGTAGAAGAATATAGAACAGAGGAAAAGCAGCGCAAATATATCTTTATAGAGGAATTTGTAGCATTAGAGTTCAATTGAGACTGAGGCGCAACGTGGAGGTGTGGGAAGGTTCAGCCACGACTAGTTCGAGGACCGGATCTCGAGCGGAACTCTCTTGCTTCAATTTAATCCAACGCCACCGATACGGAGAATCATGCGGAACGCCTTCGCTAAACGTAGACCAAAAATCTATACTTATGAAAGCTCATCAATTTCGTCATCCCATCCCAGAGTTGCATAAATAGACATTGTTGTTTCCTGTGCCTGAGGTGAAGGCGTTGGATTCTGAGAATACTCAGATCTTGATGCGATAGATGATGGCTTGATTGTTGTTGCTTCAATTCCTAGCGCTTCCGTTCGATCAGATTGACCAATTGCGCGATCCTTGGTAGGCGTCTCATCTGCTGTTGAAGACCACGGTGGCTCTGTGTGCGACACACTCGACTCAGACGGCTGAAGCACTGCTGCTGATATTAGTGGCCAAGCAATTTCAGCACCCGACCGAATACCAGAGGAAGTCCTTGGACGCCCGAGGAACTTCGACGGGCCCCTTGTTGGTGTCTGATCAACATTCGATAAGTCCTTATCATAAACTTTCCTCAAGCTTTCCTTGACTAGAGCTGAGGAGGAGCCTTGAGGCTTTCTGGCCGAATCGTTTATACGAGAAATACTCGAGGGTGGGATATCTTCTGGAATTGTCGGTGGCGCTGCTGCGTTTGATCGAGGGAGACGCGGAAGGCCACCAAAGACATCTTTGTGCCGATTGTTGCTTGGCGTTGCCATGATTTGCACGCCTTGTACGAGAGGGTTGCAGACTGGATTTCTGGACTCTGCGTACCATTAGTAAATCCAGATGGCACAGTGCACGAACAGGCCTTACTCTTCGGATGCGGTCCGGCCACTCTCTTTTCAGCGTCCTCAACCAATTCTTTGACCGCCATCCGAGGATTGGGTTTCTTTAGTGCGGCAATGGCGCTGTGAAGCTCTTGCTCCACTTTTGCCTTCTTCTTGAGCTTGGCCTCACTAGCCTGAGAAGCGGCGTTGAGATCCACCTCTCGCTGGCTGTAGCGCTTGTGCATTGCAACCCTGTTGAGCGGAATGGATGAGAGAGTAACATCGCTCACTTCACGCTTCAATTTAGGTAGAGTAGGCTCAGTGGCAGATCTTGAGAGTGACGGGGGTTTCTGAGATGCAGATCGCTCATCAGTCAAGACACGCTCCAGGGTACGTCGTGGCTTCCGAGCCTGCACGCGTTGCACTGCTTCGCCTGGCCTAAGCGATGTCGAAGAAGTGGAAGCTTTCGCCAAAGGCGGGCGTCTGGGCGAGGGTTGCATTGGTCCGCCGAGCTTTTGACAGAGTAGAGCGGTCAGCTCTGGCAGGCGAGCAGCGTAACTACAGTTATTAGTAATTAGACTACAAACCTGATATGAAAGAGGGGCTTACAAGGGCAACACCACGTCGACACAGAATTGCCGTAACTGATCACTGCCGGCTGCAATGTCTGTGGTCTTGGCGCCAAGCTGAGAAGCAGGTCTGGTCACTTTATTACTGTTATTCCCTTCATCTACACTCATCGATTGCCAAATGCACAACCTATCGGCCAGTAAGTCCAGCAGCGTAGCTAGATCCTGCTGTTTCTTAGGCCTTTTGGTCTTCTTCTGCGATCCTTCGCCACTTTGTGCAGTTTCCTGTGGTGGGCCTTGCTCGACAGATAGCGTCGGTGCTGAGGCCTCAATGGCCAGAGTTTCGAGGACTAGGATGATCTGCATTTGCGTTTCTTTTGCCCTCTGCTCAAGCAAACCTGCCCTAGTCGCTTGTTCTCGTGTCTCTGCAGTATCGCAAGAGACGGAGGACGTGTCCCTGCTCAGCCACCATCGAGCAATATTGAGTTCCTCTCCTGGGTATAGACCGTTCTTCCCAACGTTTGTCTTCTTGGATTTTCGAATCTTCTTGCTCAAGCCGGCAATCACTGGTTCACCTTCATCTTCAGACAGATTTCCGAATGGCAAGTCCTTGACTAGATCAGGCAAAGTCTCACGATACTTGACATCCATGGTCGCCAAGACCAGTATGCTCCTTCGCAGGAATTGAACGAGTTCCGATTGGCTGTGGGCAATGTCATTACTTAAATCAAAGGCTGCTCGAGCCCGAGACAACGGACCCTTTGCAAAGTATGCCAGTGATGCCTAATAGAACAATTAGCAATGCAGATAAGATAATATTTGGATGGGTTGATAGCCGTACCTTCGACGCATAGAGGGCCTCCTGGTATTGCGATCTGATCATGCTGTATACATCTTCGGCTTTTTGTGTTGCATGCGTTACTGAGCCATCTAGAGCTGTTTGAATCGGCTCTGGCATCGTGGGACGCTGGGCTTCTGGTATTGCTGGACTTGCTGGTGTATTTCCCTGGACGGGTCCTTGCAAGCACAGGTGAGCTCTAGGGGACTTTCCCAGTCCTGGTGTTGCAATTTCGTCCTTGTTGTGATCAAGCTCGTGCGTTATGGCTGCAGAGTGCCACCATTCATTTTTAGAGATGCTGCGCTCGTCGTCTAAGCGTAATTTCTGTGGAAAGCCATGCTGGGGAATTGACACCTGTAGCTGCTCAATTGCACGCAAATCTACCCAACTTGCCAACCTGCACAACGCAAAGAGACCACCCTGCACTTTTTCAACCGCATGGAGCCTGCCATCAGCAGCTGACTCTGCGATCAAGACCCTAGGTAGCTGGTCATGCTCATTATTACCCTCCAGAATCTCAATACGGGCCGCAAACAGCCTGGAACCAGCGTAATCTTCGGCGTCGCCTATCGGGTCGAGGTAGGCTAAAGGAAGACATGCTCGTGGCAGCATGAGTCGCGGGGTCAGCTTTTGGGCTTTCGGTGATGGGAGCGATGAGTGTGTCTGTATTAACATTGTAAGCTCATAATCCCATTCATGGCTCCTAAAATACTAGTGTACCTGTATGCTGAATGACAGCCCAATTATGCATGGACTCTCCAGCTCTGAGTGCTTGCGTTTGCGAGATGTGTGCTTCGGCAATGTCTCGATTGGGTCCACTAGGGGCAGAGATGGAGCATCTCGAGACTCTCCAGAGTACGGAAATGACTCTTCATATCGCTGGTCATATTCGTTGGACATCCCAGGCCATCACTTTCTTCCGGCTTTTCTTCCTCATTCACTACTCGGCTTGCAAGTATAACGACGCGTTGAAGTCGCAGGATATAGCCGAAGTTCTACCGGTGCTAGCTTGGCTAGTGCTACCCTTGTTCGACGACAACAACCTCGCAAGTCATCCTATCCGAGTTTCGCTGCCAGTACCTTTGTAGTACCCAAGCAGCTGCAGAATTTGAATCGCTTGACCCTTAAAATGTGTCGAACAACTATCGATAACAAGTTTTGGAATTTTGTCAAGGCCGCAGAGGACATCTAGACATCGCTCGCAGACACTGAACTCTTTCATTGGATCCTTGCCAGGAACATTGTACAGCGATGCTCAGGTGGCCTCAACACTACCTGAAGGACTCTCACAAGTGTCGCTGTGTAGACTCCAGCGGACCAGCATTATACGGTTCCAATCCTGAACAGTGTCCCACGATGCTTCTCGGGTCCTAACACATTCCAATCTACAATTATAAGGGTTGATCAGATCTGATAACACCCTTCAGCCTTCTCAGTTCGGCATCTTCACCTCAAAATTTCACCCGCATTCTGTAACCAAAACCTTGACTAGCTTTTTTACAGTATAACCTGAAATCCGGCTGCAAATCTTCGAAAAGCTCGTCATCCCAGATCCTAAAAGCACACGTGTAGGACCGCCAATGAGCGGCCCGGTCATCTGCTACAGAAATCGTAGCTTCTCTACTGAAGTTCTCGGTGTTTGCAAGATGATCCATGATGAAGCTCTCTCCATTCTCCTCGAACAAATCCACTCAACCCTTTCTATCTATCTACTTTACAACGGGTGTCGAGCCGTGCGGATCTGATACTAGGTTGATCTTGATCAGGCTCTTAAGGCATTATCAACTTCAAAGCAGCTCCTAAACCTAATAGTCGTTGATGCTTGATGGGACGAGGACTGGTTGCATAACCAGGCGTGAACGCCAATCCCTCAGAAGTATGTCACAGGCGATCGTAGACAAGCAACGTCACTTGCAAACATTAATGCTGAAATAATGGGTTGAAGTTCTATGGTCTTCTTATTCTATTGTCTTCTTGGGGATTGAAGGCGATGTAAAAGACCAAGTGGAAAAGAAAGCATCAACCGAAAAGTGAAAAGAATAAGGGCGATTCGTGTAGCTCTGTGCAAATGCCGATCATTTGCCTTCAGCTGACGCCGTCAATCTCAGACTTCTATCCACCTAAATTCGGTCAGCTGTTACCCTGTCAGTTTTGTTTGAGGCTGCTGCAGGCAGAGGTGAACTCACTCATCTTCATCCCAGCCCAAATCCCACGGCAGATAAGCCTCCATACTCTCTGTATGCTGCCTCCTACTTTCCTCCCTCTCCTCCACAAACTTCTTCCTCATCTCCTTGCCCTCCTCCATACTAAGCGGCCACCCATCCACCAGCTCCACTATGTGACTCCAAACCTCTGTTGGCAACCGCCACAACCTAGGAGATCTCCTTCGCACTTCGTTAGTCCACCAGTCACGTCGCTGACAGGGTACCATGGCTATGCTCATAACGCGTCGATTGGGATCTATGAGGTGGAGAGTGAGGATTCGGAGATGTCCTGGTTTCCAGGGATCGGCGAGATTGAAAGGGTTGAATTTAGTTTGGAGTGTGCTTGGGAACACAACGGTCCTGCCCTCCTTCAGGCTGAAGTCGGCCATGTGCTGGATACCTGGATCGCCGTCTTTGGCACCGTATATTTCTTCAGCGGATGGATGTCCCGTGATATAGCCTCTGGCAAGACCCGCCTCTTCGCGCTAATGCGCCGGCGGAAGGGGAGCGTAGGTGGTGTATAGGGCGAGATGTTTTGTGCGGAGTAGATGTAGTGCGCTGTTGCACATATCTCATTCCTCTGCCCCTTTTCGTGCCAGTCATCTTCTTCAAACTCGGGTTTCTCGGGAATGAGGTCAATCTCTCTCATCTGCAAAACCATCTGCAATCCACTATTCCAGAACTCCCGCTTCAGATGAACGAAGATGACATCCCGGTATCGACCCTGGTGGTCAAGCCACGAATTCCACGCGCGCTGCTCCCGTGGCGTGAACGAGCCAGGTTCTCGCATGATCATAGGGTCGCGGCCTAGTTCTGCAAGGTGGAAGCGTTGATTTTGGTAGCCTGAAGCCTTCAGGTCTATCAAGCTGCGGTCGAAGAGAGGAAGGAGGGTGGAGATCAGGTTTTCGATTGTGAAGTAGAACCTGGAGTGGGTGTTGGGGTGGACGTTGTTAAAGTAGCTTGCGATACTGTGGGAGAAACATTAGTTGCAGCATACTCAATTCAAACATGACGACGTACCGAGGGCCACCAGCACCACGGTTATCAAAAGTAACGTCGAACGGCAGCCATTGGAATCGATTCGACCACGCCAGAGTATTTGGGTATCTTGCTCGTTCTTTTTCAATACGCTCATCGTCCAAGGGCTTCTTGACTGGTTCGCCGTGGCCAGTCGCAGGAATGCAGTCCTCAACCGCAATCTGGCCCTCCCGGAGGGTTCTCGTAGTACCGAAGGCAAAAGGAAAGAGGTATGGATCCACAATGTCTACCACAGCACTAATTGGGGTTTTGGCGCCCTCAACCACAGCTCGCCTCAACGAAGCCGCTGCTCTCTCTAAGTCCTCTCTGAGAAGTCTATCTACGCAATCATCGGACTTAACAGCGCCGCCGTCGAAGGAGGGAATGATCCTTGATGGGATGAAGTCGTGGACATAATATTTGACTTCTTCCACGCACCAATCGAGCATTGACCGCGTTATATCCTTTCCCGTCCAAAGCTTCTGGCTTTTCCAATCGAAAGTGAAATCCGGATCGAAGACCTTGCGGTCCCAATCCGGCAAGTCTGTAAGCTCATTGATCAACGCCAACATTGTAAGCTCGCGTACCGTATAACAAAATCTTGGATTTTCTGAGACATCTAGCGCGGAAAGAAACAACGTGTTCTCGTCTGGTTGAAACACAGGCTACCATCTTCTACTCTGTACTTCTGGCCATCTCAATGGGAGGCCGAAACCTGGGACGGTCCAGTCTTTTTGCTTGCGTGAAGCCATGATATTGCACAAAAACAGGTATCAGGCAAAGGTGCACGAGCAGGGGCACAACGTAATCGCAAAGCGAGAAGACGGCAACGACTATGACACACGGACACACCACAAATCTCGTTTGGAACTTCAATCTCGAAGAAGATAGATGTTGGCGTCTCACCTGCTTTAGACGTCACGCATGGCTGCACGCTGAAATATACTCCGAGAGATATAGCCACGTCCATGGTGATAGCTTGCAGAGACCGAGATGTGAGTGGCTCCGCGATGTGCTGTGGAAGACTCAAACAGTGATAGAGGTTGATGATAAAGTTGTTGATTGGTCTCTCGGTCGTGGAAGGGCGTTGATAGGGGCTAAAGCCCTAAGAAGCGGAGCGGCTTGGCGGTTTGGACCGAGGGCGCAAAACAAAAATTCCGGCCAAGCAAAAAGGCCTAAACCACCAAAAAACACAGACTTTTATTAATTCATTTCTCACCACACAGTGGGATTTAGAACTTAAGATTTGTTAAGGACTATCTATAGATACTCTCCTAAGTCTAGAAATTTTTTCGAGGTTTTTCCACATCGTTTGGGTGAGTGGGTATGAATAGTAGATTTTACGTGGCCGGAATTTGCGCCCTCGGACCATCCGAGCCGTCCTCCCTTCCTTCACACCATCTTTTAACCACGCCGCGATCCTTCACTACTTTGTCACATCCTCGCATGCTCTTCACGCGCAATGATTTAATTCTGATTCAGATATCAGCCATGAGCCACACGAGGTCTTGTGGTCCCCAACAGTACTGTGCCCCAAGCTGAAATGCAACGTCTCTTTGTCACGAATAATGGCCATTGCATGGCCCAATGAATGGGATATATGGCTAAGAAGGTAGGTCTGTTGCGGTAGGACTCGCGTCATTCGCCCGATTCGGCGAAGGCGTCTAAGTGCGTCTGCCGTTTTGTCTGGGAATTCAGATGGGAGTTTCTGTACGCAGGTATCCCACGCATATCCCACGTACCTTATTATTCTCTACGTAAGAATTCAATATGTCTTTTCCGATTCCTCTGTACTTCGACTTCGGGAAGAGAACTTCGTCTCTTTCATCTCGATCCAAATTCTCGACCACGAAGATTGCAGTCTTTTGAAATCTTAATTCCACCCTGGAAGATTGTCTTCCACGCCAAACTTCCTAGCTTCGTTGGATGAAAACGAGGATGTGGCGTGTGACCGCAATGCCGCCGATTTCATGTGTCTCTATGTTCTGGCATCTCCGTCTTGGGGCCACAGCCTTCGCTTCGTTTTGCATACACACGGGCAATTAGGTCTCTGACGTGAGCTGAGCATGTGCTGTCGTTGAAATCGGCCGTAAAGATATCCCTATAAAGTCGAAGGATTTTTCAATGGTCTCGACGTTGGTAGTCCCACATATCAGTCTTCATTTCAGTGTTCACTGAATTCCTTCTTACTTTTTCCACCAAAACGCTTGTCCGTCATTTACAAGCATGCTTTTATCGTCGACTTTTGTTGCCATTGTGGCTCCTCTATATGCGATTCTACAAGGTACCTTAGTCACCGTATCTCCGTTGGAGGACCAAATCAAGGTGCAACTCGACAAAAGACAAGAACCTGATGATCCATCTAATGTCGCAGCCGAAGATGAGACCGACGCTGGAATAGCGGCTGACGGGACAGGGCCGCTGAGAAAAGGTAAGTCGCAAGAAGAGATTGCGCAAAGCCTCACTGACGCAACGAAAAGCTATCACCGCTCGATCGCTTTACACAAACCAGCCCTCGGCAACATGGTATCAGATCGACGTCCAAACTAGTGATTCCGCGGCTCATTTCACCAGTTTCGTCGAGGCAACGACTTCGCCAGTCCCGCCTCTATCCGATCCAAAGCAGACACAATCGGGCGCTCCGTGGAACGTGGATCACATCTTCGAGCTTCAGACAGCTTCAACGAGTAGCCAAAGACAATCTCCTCCGACGTCTCGCAGCAGCCGTAGACGGCCACGCCGCTGCTGCTACCTTTTGCTTGTGGAGGCTCGGTAGCAATCTCAGTTGGCGTCGCCACAAGCATTTACGTGGAAGCTGACACCCCTGGTCAGAATGCATCACGTATTCAATTACGCTATGCAGGAGCTAAGATCTGTTTCCCTAGCAACGCGTATGATGATGGGCTGGGCATAGAAATGCTCGTGCAGGCCTGCCAGCCAGCTACTTTTGGTCTGAATGGGAAGGACGTCATCGACGATTCCTACAGGAAGGCTGGGAAACTTGACAGGTCTGAGTTCTTGACTGACTTCCATCCGCATGATTGTGGAATTATCGACTCCTTCAGGCAGATCTTACTTCCGGGTATGATTCCGGGTGGCCAGGGGACTGGGATTGGGACAAAGGGTGTGAGAGCAGAGCTCTACAAGCTCAACGTGGGTGGATTCGTTGAGATGAGCTGTGCTACCACGGATGCTGCTGCTGTTTATTGCACAGATCTACTCTGGTCCCTCTGGCAAATTTGACGCTCATGTCGACACCCCAAGAGGATCTGACAATTTTGTCTCGCTCGTTGTTTGCCTACCCTGCAGCCACACCGGTATGTTTCTGTGGTACCACAGTGTATTCATATGCAATCTCGCTGACGAATGCCATAGGTGGCTCATTGCTCGTGTGGCGCAAAGGTAAGGTCACCGAACTGAACTGGACCAACGAAGGCGACAACAACATCCACTGGGCTGCATTCTATAGCGACTGTCAGCATCAAGTCACCGTAGTCACTAGCGGTCACCGGATCCCACTTACCTACAATCTCTTCTACTCCTCCGTTGGCAATCTTGCGCAGCCGGTAGCAGATCCGAAGCAATTGGCACTCTGTGGTATGATCAAGAAGATGTATGAGCAGCCTGGCTTCTAGAGCAAAGGAAAAATGAATATCAGTTTGGCGCTCATGCTCTGCTGAAAACCACTGACTGGCGGAATAGGAGCCTTACTAGGTTTCTTCTGCAATCATCACTGTGCACACTCCCACTCCAGTGGCCGACTATTCCGGCCTAGCTCTCTCAAAGGAGTCGACCTCGCAGTCTTTGTATCCTTCAAAGCGCTCGGTCTCAAAGTCATGGTCAAGCCTGTCATGGAGAAGGAGGGCTGGCACGGACGGTCTTGGGGAGGGTTGGGAGTCAGACCTGGAGACGAAAAGGCTAAGGAAGCAGAAGAGAAATTCGGAGAACGTGCCAAAGGCCAGCCCAAGCAGGCTCCCAGGTTTGACGGCGAGTATGTGGATAGCTCTGCGAGGCCTGATCCTGAAGATTCTGACTACAGCCCATACGACGACTACGACGACTACGACGACGAAGATGATGAAGAGTCGTACGACAAGGGTACCGTTGTTGGCACTGCGCTTCATGAAATTAAGTTAGGGGCTGGTGGCGGGTATGAGGACATGGAGATGGACGATGATGGGGTATGTATTGACAGGCTCCACTTTCAACGAAAATGCAAATACTGAATACGTTTTCCTAGACTCTTGGACCTAGTAGCTGGACCCACAAGGTCATCGACAGCATTTATTGGCTCATTGATCCGATGCATAAGGATTACGCCGAGGCCCATCTTGCAGTACGTCCACTCTACATGCTGAGAGGCAGATGTAGGGTACTAATTCAATGCGCAGTATGGCAGTGAACCATGCCTGGGAAACTCATTCTCGGATTGCTGCCATCATCGTCACGACCCGCTCGAACTTCATGCGGGATGTGTCTCCGGTGCCCGCAGAGAGATGACTGAATTTTCTGATTCGCAGATGAGGGCGGTAACCAGCACTACTGGGGGTACTTGAGTACTAGGCCATAATGGAGACTCCGGTGGCGAAAGCCGAACAAATAATAGAGCGCAGAAGTAGAATGAGATATGGGATTGGTTGCTACACTGCGTTTGCAAGATGTACAAATTCCAAATCGATTTCTCCGAGTGACCTGCTGCATACATGCAAGGGCGGAGTTGCAAGTCGCTGATGACATCGACTTGAACAAGAGGTTTCTTGTATTCTCATCGAAATAGTACCATTTCTGATGGCAGCAGCGCTGCCATCAAGGAATTATGATGATATTCCGAGTAAATCAAGAGTAAAGAGAGCAGTACGTTGATACTTTTGCATTACGCACATGGGCTAGAACGAACTTTTCCCACGCGATCTTGCGTGCGTATTTTGTGGGCCCGGCATCTTGCGAAAGAATTGTGCCTTGCATGCCAATCGAGGCTGCTTAGGCACTCTCCACTCTCCCCACGCTATCTGATTAAAGGCCAGTGAAAGTCTCAATGTCAAGTACACCTGCCCGCCAGCCCGCCAAACACTAACCGGAAGCGAGCAGGGAGAATCCTTACCTTATTCCTCCGCCCACCCCTATCAAATACGAGATAGCCGTGAGGAAGGGATATGCCTCATCGATCATCACCTGGAATGAAAGATGATATTTATAGAAGAAAAGACCAAAATACTTGAATCAATTAATTTTAACATCGTGAATTACGAGTACTGGCCGTCTTGTCCTTGCCGTGATTTACCAGTAGCTTCAAGATATCCACCCGCTCCAACGACAAATTGTCGCTTCCCCCCCTCCTTCCAACAAGCACTCCGCATCACTTGATATTCAAGAATTTCATTTCGAGTAGAGCTCGATTCTGTCGTCGTCACTCGTACGACACCGCTGAAGCAAACTACGACTCCGACGTGTCAAGCAAAGACTCTTATCGCAATGTCGGGAGCCATGGTGGATAGGGTGAACTTGGATCCTCTCAATCACACAACATTCGTGCCATACAACGAAACCATACCCACGGGCGGTAATTCGCTGACTCAGGACCTCAATGTCCACTATGAGGTATGATCCAAGCACACGAGCATTGTCGAGGCAATGGCTGACCATACCATCACAGGCCGGTGACATTGCGTGGATGCTCACATCCACAGCCCTGGTGCTGCTCATGATTCCTGGTGTTGGGTACGCATTGAAACGTTACAATCCGTTCAGCGCCTCATTTAGCTAACAGCGACAACAGCTTCTTCTACTCCGGACTCGCGCGGAGAAAGTCGGCTCTTTCGTTGATATGGCTCTCCATGATGGCTACCGGTGTCACATCCTTCCAATGGTTCTTCTGGGGCTATTCCCTCACCTTCTCGCATACAGCCGGCAAGTTCATCGGCGATCTTGAGAACATTGGTTTCCGAAACACCCTCGCTGCACCTTCGGTTGGAAGCCCTAAAATTCCTGATCTCATGTTTGCCGTCTACCAGGGCATGTTCGCCGCCATCACGTATGTTGAGGCTTCTCCCGATAGCAAGAAGGATAACAGCTAATGCTATATACAGTGTCGCCCTCGCCGTCGGAGCCGTCGCTGAGCGCGGCCGCATGCTTCCCTGCGTCATCTTCATGTTGATCTGGTCTACAGTCATCTACGACGCGATCGCATGCTGGACCTGGAACCCTGCCGGCTGGGTAGCCTCAATGGGAGGTCTTGACTTCGCAGGAGGAACACCCGTGCATATATCATCTGGCTCAGCAGCTCTCGCATACTCTCTTATGCTGGGAAAGCGACGCGGTCACGGCACACACGAGTTGAACTTCCGCCCACACAACGTCACGCAAGTCATTATCGGCACAGTTTTCTTGTGGGTTGGATGGTTCGGCTTCAATGCTGGTTCTGCTTTGAGTGCCAGTATGCGTGCTGTCATGGCTGCTGTTGTTACTAACCTTGCTGCTTCCGTGGGAGGTGTGACATGGTGTCTCTTGGACTACAGACTTGAGAAGAAATGGTCAGCTGTTGGGTTCTGCTCTGGTGTTGTTGCTGGCTTGGTGGCTATCACGCCAGGATCAGGATACGTGCCCGCCTGGTCTGCAGTCGTCTACGGTGTCGCTGCTGGCTCTGCATGCAACTACGGCACCAAGATCAAGTTCCTCCTCGGCATCGACGATGCCCTCGACATCTTCGCCGTACACGCCATTGGTGGACTCGTCGGAAACCTCCTCACAGGCGTCTTCGCAGCGTAAGCACCTCTCCTCTCCCTCTCAAACCACACCCACTAACACCCCACCAGCGACTACATAGCACATCTCGACGGCTTCACAGTAATCGAAGGCGGCTGGCTCAACCGCCACTGGATCCAACTCGCCTACCAACTCGCCGACTCCGTCTCCGGCTTCGCCTACTCCTTCGGCGGCTCCTGCATCATCCTCTTTGTCATGAACCTAATCCCCGGCCTCCGCCTGCGCGCTAGCGAAGAAGCCGAAGTCCTGGGCATGGACGATGCCGAGATTGGAGAGTTTGCGTATGATTATGTGGAGTTGACGAGGGATGTCATCAACGGGGATGCGTTGATGGATGATACGGAGAGCAAGTTTAGTGGGGAGGGGGAGAGTCCGATTGGGCCGCATGAGAAGGGGTTCTCGAGCACGACGGATGAGACAGCGTTGAATTCGAGGATGCAGAGGGGTTGAGTGCCCTCTCTCTGTCTTTCCGAAAGAGGAGGTTCTGGACCGCTGTATCTGGCTGAGCACGACTGTCTCAACACTATTCGCAACCTGTATTATGACCAGAGGAGCTATACTCGGCGTTTGTATATGGAGGACTTCTGAAAGGTGATGGATATGGATGCCTGAGCTATACTGCCTTAGAGCTTATGGAGCATAAGGTGTCGGGGTTGTGCTTGGATATCTACAGCGGTGTATCATACTTCTTACTTCATAATATCAAAAACACTGAGCAACCCAAATATAAAAAAGCAGCGTTGGTCGTAGGTGAAAGGCTTTTTGAGAAATCTGATAGCTAATACTGTATCTTGCATGGATCAAATCGCAAGCAGTATCATCTCCTTACAACTTTCGTTGGAATAGTTGACTGAATGACGTTTTTATCAAGAATGTCTTTGGGAGTTAAAGCTACCTACTCAAACTGGGATGCTAAGATGTTCCACAGCAATGGCCTTTGACCAAGCTTGTTTTCTATTTCCCTCGCACACAAACAAACTCCGACTCATAGCCCTCCATGTTACCTCGCCGTTAAGGTATCTAATACCTATGGTGACGCCCTCCAGAGCGACCCCCGCCATAAGGATCTCGCCCCCCGTAAGGATCTCGGCCTCCATCGCGTCCACCAGAACGTCCTCCATCGCGTCCATCATCATAACGGCCAGAACTCGCACCCGAACGTCCACCATCACGTCGATCGCGAGGTTCTGTAAGATAATCAGTATGACATTCACAGCCACGAAGCTCATCTTGATATAATTTCCTCATGGAATCTCACCATCGCTAAGATAATCAAAATCATCCTCATAGTCTCTTGAACGTCCACCTCGCTCACCATGACCATCTCGCCCACCACGACCATCTCGCTCACCACGCCTATAACCTTCAGCCAACGAGCGGAAACTGAAATAGGTAGGATTCAAGCTCGGCCCATATTGTCTCCAAGCATCCAGAGCACTCTCAAGCGATCGGATCATGTCTCGTGCCGGTGCTCCTTCTGCTTTCATTTCGTCGAGCACAGTTAGGACACTGTATTGGAATGTTCCTCCAGGGACCGTCTCCATGAATTGACTTAGGAGATTATTGTACTCGCTCGCCTCGCGACGGCCGTCGTGGCCTTGCATTGGCATGATGGGGCTTGGTTGGTTGATGAATGGCCTGTTGTGTGTGTGTGTGTGTGTGTGTGTTGTTGGGTGGAATTTTTAGATGGAAGCGCGACAATGAGAAGTGGTCTTGATTGTAGATGGATGATTAAAGGAAGGGAGAAAAGAAGAGGGGGAAATTCGTTTTTTTATACCTCAAAGCTTGTGGTGCAACGCAATACCAATGATGTGGAAGAACAAGACTGTTGTGCAAGGTAGCACGGACACAAAAGAGCGCGTGATCGACACCTGATAATGAATGTGCAACTCGAGATGGGGATATGCTGCCTGCCTTCTTTACCGGACCGGTCAACTCTATCCAAGATAGATGGATAGCTTATCATGTGAGGAAAGACATTCCTCCATAGAATCTGGGCCGGGCTTCCAAATTGTAAGACTGCCACCATCATCCATCTCCGTTTCCCAGTCGTGCCGCGGCCATTTCTGTATGCTGGAGACAGCTATGGTTACCCCAGCAAGTGTTCCCATGAGTGAAGTGGACTGCGTCAGATCGGCGTTATCTCGGCTGCGAAGGGTGGGAAGTGGATGGCAGATTGCGAGCAGTGCTCTGAATGTCGAGTTATCCTGTATTTGGCTCCAGATGCCAACGTATCCAAAAGGCTTCTCCTTGTATGGGCGACCTTTTCGCATTTTTTCGCATCGTCTGGGGTTTCTCATTCGTGATTTAAAGAAGTGGGGATTTGGTCGACGAGTGAACTTTGCTTCAGGCCGAAAAATGTCGACGAGCAGGGTTTTAAGAGAGTCTAGTTCCTCACGTTCTTAGTCACTGGATGTCATCTGGGTGCTTCCGAGCCGTTGGAGAGAAGTGTAGGGAGCATCCTGGATTTCTTCACTGCAAGAGGGAGATAAATGGGCTGATTGGGTGAAGATGTTACTATTGAACTGCGCCAGTTCTTGAGATACTCAAGCAAATACGTCTGAGAATGTCAACGCCATGTTTTATGAGAAACCAACACAAATGCCGACAGAGCGAACTCTTTTTGGTGTTTTGTGCCCAACCTCTCGTTTTCAGGAATGGAGAAGAGCAGTAGATAGACTGAAATGTCAAGCTGCAAGGTGGAGGCAGCGCTTGCAGCGAGCTGAACAACAGTGAGTGGCACATCTTGCAGGTAATTTGGAAGACCGAAGTGGCACAGCTTGCAGTAGATGTGTCTACTTTCTATTCAGAGGGAGACTGATCCTATTCGGCCTTTGGACTATGCCGAGTCATGTGCGAAAGCCAATCGTAGTGAATAAAGAGGAGCGCATAACACAGCTTGTAGTGAGCCGAAAAAAAGAGCAGTGGTAAGGGGCTTGTAACGAACATCCAGGTGGATCTGAGCCCCAAAGCTACGTAAGGCCGCTAACACATAGTTTCGTTGTAATCTTCCTTCATTCATGGCTTACCTTGTGCTCAATTTCTTACTCCATTCTCTGCACAAGGTGATGGAAATAGGTTGTTCTATGGAAGAAGCCGTGATGACGTTGCCTTGCACTCTCGACAACTGGGCGAGTCGGTGACTGGCTCAACGCTAAAGTAGCTTATGACTGAGAACCGCCTTTGTGATGCCTGAATCAAACCAGCAAATGATCACAACGACAACAGCTTTATTGCCGACCAATTCGAGAGCGTCCCAAGTTCATAAGCATTACTCAATGTGCTATTTATTCCAAAATCATGGCTACGGACGTACCCCTATTCCCCTTTTCCCCATCGAATCATATCTTACTAGGCTCGTGACTCCTTCCGACCGCGGCCTTTGCTGGTACCACCAGTAGCAGTGCATCCTCGATTCCCTTCTCCATCGGCTATCGCATTTTAATGGGTCTTCTCCTTCAGCCAGTTTCTCGGTCGAGATGAAACTGTCTTTTCTGGAAGGAATCTTGTTGGCGGGACTTGCTTTATATGACTTGGGAATTTCACACGCTCCAAGAACCTGAGCAGATCGCTCAATTTATCGAAACCTCTTCTCAACATGGCCTAATTAGTGACGTTAGCCTGGATAAATCAGCTGCTCATTAAATGCCGCAAATAGCGAATTTTGGGAATTCAGAGGCAGTCCAGGCATTCCTTAAGATTGAAACTAGCAGTGGACTGGGTGAGGGGCTGGTCAGACTAACGTCAGACATACATGATGGTGGTAGGTGAAAAACTTTCTTATTGTTCACGACCCTCCAAGACTTAAAAGGGCATGAGGAAAGTGTTCCCGATCGAAGACCGAAGGAACTAGGTGGTGATACAGAGGATAGAAATCAGAACTGGAAAGATCGACTTGTTGTTCAGCGGAAATATGAGGGTGGCCGCGAGCCGACCGTTTCCCTACTTGGTATGCCATGTAGGGCCAAAGGGCTGAAAGATACGACCAGCTAAACGTCCTTTCTCTCAAGCTACCTACCAGTCAGGACGGATTCACTGTGGCTGCTAGGCTTCAAATCACTTGGACTAGCGACTTTCATAATTGACCAGAATCCTCGCATAGGAGACAACTGGCGAACCAGGTACCAACGAATTGTATTGTATGATTTGGGGTGGTAGGGTTAAATCACGATTTCGAAACACCTCAACTGGAACGAAGTTGCAGGTACGATCACATGCCTTAGCTGAATTTTCCTCTGAACTGGCCTGTAGCCTTCTCCAACAAGTTTCCAGAAAGCAGACGCTCAATCGTATAGGTATTCACACCAAAGGACAAGATCGCGGATTGGTTTGGGTAGTAAGGGGGCGTCTTGGAACTCAACGTGTGGACCAGTCCGACTTTGGTAACGTTAAAATGGTCTCAAAGTACGCTACAGTAGACGGTGACCCTCATCCGGGAGAAGGAGGGCAAGGATGAAAATAGTGATTGAATCTTCCTCAATCGCATCGGCTTCATTGACGAGAACATAGGAGCTTTACACTCACGGCATATCATTCTAGTGACAAGGCACTCTGGGGAGCCGTATCTGCCCTCCAACATCTCTGGGCTTGACGATTTCAAAGGCGACCGTCGAAATCACTCATCTCGATTCTCCAAGCCCCCCGCAAATACCAAGGGGAAAAAACAGACATGATCGGCTAATGCAACTCCGGCCACGACATCGCTAGAGACTATTATCACCATGCCTACGATGTCACGATTGTGACGCGTAGTAATACTCTTGTCCTGACGAGCGGAACTCTGATCGACATGACCATTACAGGTCTCTACGTCGAAGATGGGGTAATTATCCCTACTCCGAAGGTCAAGAAGCACGCTGATCTCTTTTCACCCCTTGCCAGCCCCCCGTTGAAGACGCAGACATACTCAATATGTCCGTTCCCAACCCCATTGCTAAACGCTTTAAACAGCAGCCACAAAAGAAAAGATGACGCGTGACGGTCATCTCCTCCGTGGCCTTGCTGCCGCCAGATTTACTATCGACAGTGGTCCTGACGGCTCCGGCCTCTTCATGAAATACCTCAGCCGAGGTGGTGGTTACTACATTGACGTAGGCGCCTCGCAGCTCATCGCAGATAAAAAGATCAAGATCAAACAAGGGCAAGAGGTCAAAGATATCAAAGCGCACAGCCTTGTCCTAGAAGATGATTGGGAGCTGGAAGCGGATGCGATCGTCTTTGCGACAGGATATCAGAATATGAGAGAGACGACGAGGAAAATATTCGGGAATGAGTTGGCGGAGGTGGTCCACGATATTTGGGGCTTTGATGAAGAAGGTGAGACAAGGGGTATGTGGCGAAGAAATCTGGCGCTTTGTCCATTTTACATGAGGTTATTAGGTTTGCAAATTAAAGCTATCGAGGTTGGACTTATGGAAGCTTGATAGATAGATCGCTTCTGTCTATAAGCTGCTGGTTTGATGATTGTAATTGATGACTGATGTAAACAATATCACGTTACCTCACGACCGTAAAAAGTTTTTTTGAATGGCAAAGCACACAGCGCGAAGCTAGCGTCGTCTTCTTGGCGTAGTGAACCCTACCTCCAGGACGTTGAACGAACACATTGTCTCAGACTAGCTAGTCTCCACCAGATTAGACCGAACGCCATAGCTTCATTGCTCCCACATCATGGCAAACATCGCCTCTCCATCCCACTCCCCAGCACCAGCACTCTTCAGCTTCCCCCAAAACCCCGAAGAATTCGACGCCGACCCTCGCGTCTCCTTCTCCAAGCTCGACCAAAAATTCATACTGGAGACCGAAGAAGGTCAAGAATTCGAATTCGATGATGGACTAAAGAGATGGGTTCCAGTGGTACGCCCTCATCCCCCTACCATACATGAGGGTCAATCCAATATGGCCTACGCAACATATAACTCGGAGGGTGGATTCTAATTTTATGCCATATTACTTTGGGACTACAGCTGGACGATGACCTACTAGAGCAGCAGAGAGAAGCATACAAAGTCCAAGGCGTGGATGAGTCTGAGCCAGCGCAGCCGAGTAAGAAGCGGAAGAAGAAGGAGTATGTTAACGGGGAAGAGGTACGAATCCCCAACCCGATGGCCCACCTATTGTCTCGCCCCTTCCATAAGCTAACCGCTTTTCTATCTCCCCAGGATACCGGTGGCCGAGCTACAACAAAGAAAGCCAAACCCACCACCGAGCCCCGTGAGCGCAAAAACACCGCCGTCTACATAACCTCCCTTCCCCTTTCCACCACCGCTTCCGAACTCCAAACCATCTTCTCGCGCTGCGGCGTCATAGCCGAAGAAATTGATAGCGGCAAACCGAGGATAAAACTCTACACCGACAACGCCGGCGCCTTTAAAGGCGATGCGCTCATTGTGTTTTTCCGGGCAGAAAGTGTGGATCTGGCGGTGCAGTTGCTTGATGATACGGAGTTCAGGTTGGGGGAGGGAACCAAGATGAGGGTTGCGGCGGCGGATTTTAGTTATAAGGTTCAGAAGGATAGGCCGGCGCAGACGGGGGGGAAGGATAAGAGGAAGATTATCAAAAAGACGCAGAAGTTGAATAAGTGAGTTGTCTGGCGCTTTTGAGGTTGACAGGGGTAAAGAGAGGCTGATGGGATCACAGCAAATTGGCCGATTGGGATGATGATGATCCGCAGGCTTTACAGGATACGAGTTCGAGGTGGGATAAGGTTGTTATTTTGAAGCACATGTTTACGCTCAAAGAGCTTGAGGTTTGTTCATCTTCTCTCTAGAAAAACCCTTTGAGACAAACGCTAAAGCGAATTATCATCATAGGAGGATCCAGCCGCCATACTCGACATCAAAGAAGATATCCGAGACGAATGCTCGAGGACTGGACCTGTCACCAACGTAGTTCTCTTCGATAAAGAAGCCGATGGAGTTGCAAGCGTGCGGTATAGCAATACTGAGGCTGCTGAAGCCTGTGTAGGGGTATGCAATCCAGAATGGTTTTTACTTTGTTCTATATTGTCTACACGACATGTCAAGCCTCTGACATGCGTAATATTAGTTGATGAACGGCCGACATTTCTCCGGCATGAAAGTCGAAGCATATATTGCCGATGGCAGCGAGAAGTTCAAGAAGTCAAGCGAGAAAAAAGCTGCAATCGACGAGGACGAGGGAGAGGAGAGCAAGCGATTGGATGAATTCGGAGAGTGGTTGGAAGAGGAGGGAGCTGCTGCCAGGAAAGCGTCTTAGACGGAGTTCTAGACCGAGTCCTCTGAATGGGAAACCTTAGGAGCGTCAACAGATCGATCATCTTCAACGCAACCGAGTTATTTCTAATCTGATACCTTTCAGAAGCCAGAGCCGCGTGGTTTGTTGATTTTGGATCGTTAATCGAGGCCTCCATAACGTCGATCGTGGTCCGAAGCCGGTTAGCAGTGGCTATGTTCAGCCACACCTCGTGTCCAACCCTAAATTCCACTGTCGCACACCGTTGAAACTCGTGGTGATCGCGCCCCCTAGTCAAACAATCAAATGGAATTGTGCTCTTCCCATTCAAAGTATTTTCTCCTTTCTGTAGTTGAGATTACTTCGGCAATGCTGAGCCAGTGACGTCGCAGAAGTAAGCTTCGGTATCGGCGCCCAGCGCGCACTTCCGTCATCGACCAGGTTGGCTGCCAACAACTTCATCGACTTTCAAGCGACTTGCCGTCTTCTAGCGCGCCGATCCCTGCAGAAGCCACAGTCAATCCTTGCTTCACTTCAAGTTAGCGGCCAATAGAAAGCTCTTAATTCAGCCAATGTGGCTGACCAGCTAAGGATTCGGCATCGCTTGCAACGTCTTCCAATCCAGACCTTGATCTGCATCTGCCATGATGCCATAACTGTGGCTGTGGCTGCTCGCCCTCCCACTTCCGCTTCTTGAGGTATCTAAGTATTTCCCTCCACCACTTCCTTTCCACATTCTACCAAAGTTTCTGCTATAATCCTATATGAAGAAAGACAATTGCAGTATACACTGCTCAGCAATTCTTACAGGGGTGACCATCTTCATCTCGTCTAATCGGTGACACCGTCAATCTTCGATATTGCTCACGGAGCAACCTCCACACTTCTACACCTTCATTGTCACCATTCACAACTTCACCATGCAGCGACAAATCCTCTTCTCAGCTGCGATAGCTCTTTTCAATGTTGCAAGTGTATCAGCACAAGCAGCTGCAGCGACAGTGAACCCTCTCCATGCCTTCATAGGTGCTGCCGGCGCCGCTGCGAGTGCAGTGAAATCGGCCGCAGCCAAAGAGACACCTACTTCATCATCAAGCTCATCATCCGCAACACCAACGCCAACCTCGGCAGCAGCTCCAATTCCGCCATCCAGCACGGCCACCGCCGGTAAATCAGGCTTAAGCAAAGGCGCAACAATCGGCATCATTGTCGGTGCTATCGTCGCCGCCCTTCTCATCCTCACCCTCATCGGCCTCTGCTGCTGGTTCTGCTTACGCCGTCGTCGAAGTCGTCGCAGCAAGCGCAACCAAACCGTCACCCCAATCAAAGACTCAGAAGTCGAATCATGGAAACGCCCCATCAATCCAGGCCGTCACTACTCCAACTACTCACCCGCCCAACGCGGTCAAATTCCAATGGAACAACAATCACCCACTGTTCCCCTTATGGCCGCCGTAGCCGCCGAACACCACAACTATGACAGAGCGCCCAGCCTTTCACAACACCCCGCCATGCGCCAGCCTGAGAACCCCTTTGTCCCCGTCCCACCTAGCCCACGCCGCACAGCGCCCAATTCTCGCGCTGGCCTCACAGATGGTATGGTTGCAGGCGACCCCCCCTACTTGATGGACGAAAAGGCATCCCTACGTGACCGCTCACGTTCCAGCTCGCGCCCTCGCACCGGTGGGAATGGCCTGCCCACAAGCAACATCAACAACCCCAACCGACCACCGACCCCAATGGGCCTTGATGCGTTCGGCACGCCAGCTGGCGCTACAATCCTTAACCCCAAGGACCACGCTGATCATCCCCCGTACTCGGGGATTGGCCAACCATACGACGACATGCATGTACACGTCTTGCAAACCGACGCCCCATCGCGCGAGCTTCGACACTCGCTCAACCAGCGCGGTGAAGGCGCCCCTATCGGGGCCAACCCATATGCCGACCAGCCTCGTCATCGTAACAGCCGCGGGTACAGCACACCCCCTGAGGTGCCATCACGATCTCCCAACCGTGAGAAACGAGCCTCGATGTTCGCAGACAGCTCGTACGACAGCAGCCTTAGCGCAACCACCGACTCCAACTCAAGTGGGGAGCGCTACGAACGCGGACCCGACCCATACCAGCCCGCACATCGCGAGACCGTAGCGCCATGGGAAGCGCATCAGCACCGTTTCAGCGACTCGACGAGTAGTGGTGCTACACAGGTTGCACCACCACCCATTCCATGGGAAGAGTCAGAATACAATCAGAACGCTGCCCGACGACAAAGTCACTCTCCACGACAAAGCGCACAGTACGACGGCAGGAGACGGAGCTCGAGGAGTCCGGCTACTTCCATCAACGGGCAGCCGAGGAGGCTGAGGTTTGAGGATCTGCATTCCAACGGTGGACAGGGGAATCGGAACGGGGGCTATGAAAGTGTGCCGTTGCATGGGGGTCATGATAGTTTTGATGGGTATGATCAGAGTCGGTGGAGTCAGGGTGTTGGTGAGGCGTTGTGAGCGAGGTGGATAGTGCAGGTGGATACGATTTTCCTTTGCTTAGCTTAAGCTGGACGCGCGGAGAGTTGCATATATGAGGGCAAACTGCTCTTACACATGGTTTTAATGCAGAATGATAGATACCCAATGCACTGCTAGAAGACCCCAAAAGTGCCATGCATGTTATCCCCTCATATCACACACTCATAACTTGCGAGATTAGGCGCTCTAGCAGAACGGAGGAGAAAAATCCGAACGGTCAGAATCAACGCAAAAGCCTAGATTATCAGGACGTCTAAGTGTCAATGTCTGCGCTGGGGGGACCTTTCTATAGAGTATTACTTTAACTGCACAGATCGCTTCATGACTCGAAGCGGATATTTCCGCTTAGGATTGCGCCCCACTCCATAGTGTTGACCTACAGACTTGCTGTATTGCATGGATGATAGAAACATCCTCCAGCTTTATAGAAGTCACAAATCTACACATGTTTGTGTGATCGGCGTTTATGGGTATGAATCCATTGTATCGAAGGGCCTCACGAACAGAATCGTATACAACGATCTGGACTAGGTTAGCTAGATATTCAGAAAACGCTAGGATTGCGTCTTCTCTTACTCGTCGACCTAATGGCGAATTATCTGCTGTCTTATAGAAAATCACGAAACTTCGATACTCAGAAAAGGCATTCAACGTCCAATAATAGTACTCTAAATATGCTTCATTCAGACTTTCCAGGTATTCATAATCGGCTTGCAGGTTTACGAGTATTTAAGACCTTGGCTGCCCGAGATCTGCAGCTATGTCTAAAGCGATTCCTCCTCAAGAACACAGCATGCCTTACACGTATCCATTCCCTGTCGCCGAACCATTGGAAAGCACTATCTGACTTCGATAAATATCTTTTCACTTCTCAATGGCCTCGGTCTTGTACCCCAAGCACGATAAGGCATTAGTCTGCTCGGTACACGTAATTGAGGAATCGATTGCGTGTCTCATACAAACAAGAGTTCTTGAATAGGAGGCGCTATTGTATTAGATTCAAGGTGAGGATGCAGAGAGGATAATGGAGGAAGGCAAGACATCTAGCATTGAGTCCGTTGGGTAGTAGTATTCTAGAGAAGATAGAGGTGAAACAGTCTGGGTTTGGAATGTCTGGCTCAAGCTCGTAAAGAATTGTGCGAGACAGGACTGAGGATACGTAAAAGGGTCGGATGCCATATCGACAGCAAGTGGGAGTCAGCAGAAAGACAATCAGATTTTGGTCATCCTACTTCGAGCCGCCACAAAGCAACGGTGACAACGCTAATGCTTGTGAAATAAGACCTAGACCGCCACTGCTCAGGCAATCGGTTGGCCAAGCGGCTATACAAAGCCAAATGACTCTCGGTTGGTTTTAGACTGTCATGTACAACGCCATGGCATTCTTCCATGGCCGAAAAGGAGAAGGCATTTGTCTAGATGGACGAAGGCGCAGCATAGTGATGGGGCTCTATGCTGGGCACGCGCGACTTAGACAATCTCATCTGTCCCGGCGAGGTCGCGAGCCTGGACGGGAATTTAGAACATGGCTGGACCATTTTTGATGGTTTCATCTTTAGTGATAGAGAGCACAAGGCTTGGATTGTAGCTCCAAGCGGCCGTCCCGCCAAGATATGTCCTCTCCTAATGTCAGCACTGAAGGACCGCCAAGCTTACCCCACGTAAAAGCGGCCTATCATCACATTATAGCAAGACATACCTAATAGCGCAGTATATTTTGCTCCCAACCAAAGACGTACAACTCTTTGTGCTTCTTCATGATCTAGTCCTCATTACAGTACCTTCAGCCAACGAACACTACAGCATTTCCGCATTCTTCACCCGGACCCAAACAAATTTCCGAGTACGCCTCTCACGAATCTCTGTCTGTCGATGAATTGAACAAGCTGATATATGTCGCGGTAGGAGGCATACTTAATTCTTCTCTAACATTGAAAGCTGAGGGTCTGCCCAGTCTAAATGGACGTCTCAAAGAAAGCTACCCTTACGGCAACCTGCCACTGCAAAGCCGTCCGCATCACCTTTCCACCACCAGACAAACATCTCAACGAATGTCAGTGCTCGATCTGTCGCCGCTACGGAGCGCTTTGGGCATACTACAAACGAGATGAAGTACAAATTGAAGGCCAAATAACGGAGACCTATATATGGGGCGACAAGCACATAGAGTTCCATCGTTGCCAGGAGTGTGGTTGTATGACACATTGGACGCCGACGGACAACACTAAGCAGAAATTGGGTGTCAATTGCAGGATGCTGGAGAGAGAGCACTTGGAGAAACTCGAAATTAGGAAGTCTGAGGGCCCGTAACTGCGACAAGTGAACTCTGTGCAGCAGGGTACGGTCGATCCCTGCTTGGTGTGCCTCTAAAGCTACTGCCAGACTACTATGAGATCTATAGCGCTCTATCTAACGCTGTTGGACTTTTTGGGAGGCCGCTACTACTCTCTTGCTGGTCTTGCGAAGCTGATCACTAAGTCCCGTCCTCCTAGAACAGTACGCCACAACAGCCCTGATTTCATCTAATGTCCCAACCACAATTTTTCCTTCCTCCGCAGCCACTGCCTTCTTAATTGCAGCCAATCACCCCCTGCAGTCCAGTCATTGTTCGGCCCCGCTACTCTCCACCTCCTGCTTCAAGTCTCATCGAAAATATATTGCAACGACCTCGTCCCAATTCGCGCTCAACTGCGTGCAATCTCATACTCACGACGGCCACCCATAGACCGATGATAATACCATGGCCCTTTCCACGTGATTCGCACCCTCGCTCAAATTCGTGCAAGCCGAGATCAGAAGGGCACCTTCAATGCAAGCCTCTGTCTCTCGGGCCCCGAACCTATAGTCCTTGTCACATTGAGGATATTGCTCTATATCCGCATGTCCGGAGTATGCTGGTGTACGGTCCGTAGCATGCTGCAACAGGCATTCCCTTCCTACTGGTACTGGGAATTGCGTGACAACTGGGTGCACCAGTCTAGTTGCAGGGCATTGTGTTATGACAAAAGCCCTCGTCTGAGATTGGTGCCGACTTTGTACTCGTTTTAAGCAGCAAGCGCGTCACGGACAGCTTCTTGAATGATTTTTGGCTCAAAAACCCATCCAGAACCCACACAGAGGGAGCGATAGCGACCTCCACACGCACATTACCTTGCAAGGGCCAAAAAAGTCAGCTTCGTGAACAGGCTTCAGGCTCGTCTTTGCGAGTCTAGGTGGACGTCCTGGCAACGCTGTCAGATGATTTACTATCATTTAGCCGCTACCAGCTTCCTCGTCGAAGGTTCTCATGACGGCAAAAACGGAGATTTGACCCTGCGAGGGACTCTTCCGTCACCTGGGATTAACATATAATAATGTCCAAGTACCGGGCAAGCTTGGAGAAACCGGCGTACATGTGTGGCTGGAATTTTGAATTACTTCGCACCAACCCCATTTGCATTGGTACTGATATTCGAAGGTTTCATCAACGTTACAATACTGCATTTGGCAATTATCCTGCTCGGTGCCTGGCCGGGCAACTGAATGCTTGTAAAGGCGACAGTCCTAAGAGCTGTCAGCGTTTTCAACGTATGGCTATCGAAGATCAATCGGCGCATGATCGAAGTTGCTTCAAAGATTGTAGGCAGCCGATCTGGGATGAGACGTCCTCTCGAAGCCTTTCGGGGGCCAGAGCTGTATCACTTACACAAACAGAAAGCCATTCCAGTGAGACTTTACAATATTGCAGTGGGTCGCTTGCGATATCACATGTTTGGAGCCCGTAAGTCCTGATGTGCTACTTTAGAGATTCAACGTTCCGAGATGATCCGGGACGTAGTCTTGTTCCTCATTGGGGCTGGGGTCACCTCCAAAGACTCCGCACAAGGGTCATACCAGCACTGTACTCCTTAGGACTCGTTGAACAATGCTAATGCTAAGTATAGTGGCCAAGGTGGAAGACCAGAAACCGGATTAAACGATTACCTCCATCTTCGATACTACCGACTTGCAAGATCTTTAGGCTCGACTCATACTGGATAGACACGACATGCATCCCTAACGATCACCAACTCCGTGCCGAGTCCATTGCAAAGATTAACGACGTCTTTTTAGACGCGAAAGCCATGCTTGGGTGTGATAAAGACATCATGGAGGTTGACATCTCAAATGTAACCACCGCAGTCTATGAGACTTGTTCCCGCCACCATTTGCGACTGGAATGTAAGAGCCTGGACCTTCTTCGAGGCGTTCCGAGCCCGACGAACCATCCATCTTCTCTGCAGAAACAACGACGTCGTGTCGCTAAAACAAGTCGTCCAATTCGTCCTTAGTGAAGGTGCGTTAGATGTTGGGATTCTGCTCGTGGCAGTACCCCACTTCCTACCGCCGCTCGACGACCGCAAATCAATAGCACCAAAGTCAGAGAACAGAGAGCAATCCGAAGCGGGTCATTTGCCCATTGAGACGAGCAGTAGTCTCTTGAGCCATCGCCCCGCTTCTCGGCCTGGCGATGACTTCGTGATTTGGAGCCTCCCCATCAGCGAGAAAACAAATGTTTACACCGCAGAAGCGTTTTGGAAGAGCATGCAGGGGCTAGCCTTTCGCACCTCGGCGAAGACCGAAAACATCTTCTCCAGTGCGGCCAGCATTAGGACCGGATACCTTATCTCTGGTGCACCGCGACTCAAGACGAGAGGATTAGGGTGGGCGCCCGCATCACCGGCGTTACAACCTTCCATCAAGTCGGAACAAGCTGGTCTCTACGGGTTCGACGATTGGGGACGTGAGTACGGACATATCACAGCGGATGGCCTTGTTGCAGCCTGGTGGCTTTGTAAATTCGATGGCACTGGCTTTTGATCAATGATACACTCTGTGGCAGCGAGACTATGGATGCAGTCCCCCGATTGCCAATGCCCGCATAATCTTGCAAGAATAAGAGAGCAATACTTGCAAGGGTACCGCTGGGGTAGGATACTATATCCTCTTGCGCACGATTTTAAATTCTGTGACGACATGGGTGTTTGGTGGGAGGATGGCAGGAGGTTGAGACGAAAGATGTTAGTTGTGTGCGGTACCAACGAGACGAACGGATCGATGGTGGAAAAATATACTTACAATAGCAGCATACTAACGAAGGGTAAATGGGACGAGAACAGCGAGGCAGTGGGATGGGAGTGGAGGGGTATCCATATGTGGGACGATGCAGAGCCCCCACCGCAGTAGCAAAGAGCCCAAAAACTCTTGATAGTCTGACGTCGCTATCTGATGTCGAGGCAGTGGGGCATTTCAGCGGCTTCGGTGGAGAAGCCATAGATGGCGTAGCTGAACCTCATTCGGTAAGCGAGCACTTACTGGTAAACAGCGTTCTAAGGCCATATTCGGCGGACGATAAGCCTACTTTGGAGGCCCAAAGGTTCATGTAGTCTCGAGAGTGTGCTTGGCTGGACGAAAGCCATATAGAGATTTGCAAAGCCTGGGCATGCGAGATTGTGTCCACCTCATCACAATGCTATCCAAATCGCTTCACTTCGATCGATTAACTTGAACTGTGCGAGTTATAGATCCAATTTTGGGGAGAAATTGTCTAAACGGATTCAGTCTAGGGGATATGAAGTATGAAAAAATTGGAAGGTCGAGACCAGGAATCTGAATTGGCCATGTTACCGATATTTGAGATTGTACAGCCCTAAACGACCCCCAAACGGGATGCTAGTTGGCGAATCCGAGATGAGGCTACTGTTACCAATACCGTTACCGTTACGGGAAACCTAAGGGATGAGAAGGTCCCTGGAGGCTTACCTGGGGCAGATAAAAAGAATAAGGTCAAGCAATTTAAGATCGTAGTTCGCACGTTCGAGATATACATTACTCTGGTGTTATCCCTTGAGGACGTTGTAGGTCTACGAGTACAGTGACAGCTCAAATTCATTCTGTTAAGCCGCAAAAACCGGATAGTGCGCCCCTCAGCTTTTTGAGCAGGCGCCAACCCTACCAAGGCCGCATCGCCTGCCGACCATCTGGGCGTTTGGAAGTCGGGACATATTAGATCAAGGGTAATTCGCATTTCGTCTAAATTACGGCACGGGGATATGATGGTAGAAAGGGTTCCGTTGCTCTTGATGTTATGTGCAATGAGACGAAGCTGTGACATATATTCTGGAAGTAGTATTAGTTGAAAGCGCCCTTAGAGAAGCAATAATCTAGATGAAAGGCAAAATCTCGAAATTTTGACAGAAGCTGCCGGTACCTTTCTCACTTAATGTCACGACCCAGAAAAGGAAGGCTATCTTTGTGATATATACCACTAAGACTTAGTCTAGTCCTAAGAGCCGGATTTGTCGCTTGGTATTGAGAACTCTGCTAAGCTGGATGGCTTCTACTCCTAGCTAGCCTAAAGCTGAAGAACAGATAGGCCTCCTCCTGAGATTTATAACCATAACAGGGTGCTTCAGAAAACAGTGTCGCGCCACGACAAGAGATAGGGCGCTGTTTTCTATCTTGGCGTCTCGGCGTCTTGGCGCCAAGATTCTTGACGACTCGCGGCCTTTACGTATATTCTCTTCTGTGCACTTATGAGAGCGAGGTGTCTTGTGCTAGAGAAGAGGTCTTTCGCACCAATAGTCCAGGGAGCTATGCATCGCCCAGTTTCGCAGGAGCTACCAAGCCCGCGTACTCGTGAGATACGTTCTTTTTGCCATCCGGAAGAGCGGCAGATGTTCTAGTCCGTCTGGACTTCAACATTCTATGCCTTCAGATTCTTCCCTAGCTATAATCGTTCCTCGTAGGTACGGTGCCTGTCCTTTCTCCATCGTTTCTGGAAGAGGTTTCTCTCAGCGTTACACCCGAAGATGTCTCCAAACTCCTTCTCTGTTGCAGCTGTGCTGCTCGCTTCCTTCACTATACCAGCGTTGGGGCAATCGGCGTCAGGCTGCTCAACGACACTGACCCCAACGAACTCGATCAAGCCCTCCGTGGCGTCGGGCTATCAAGCAGCGCTCGTCGCGACAGGTCTCACACACCCTCGCTCAATCGAGTTCGATAGCTCTGGGAATCTTCTGGTCATTCAATCAGGTGCAGGGATTGAGAGCTTGCAGCTTCAGGACAATGGAGGGACTTGCGTGAGCGTCAAGTCGAAGAAGACTGTCGTGTCGGCCAGCGCTGTGAGTCCATTTGGCTGATATGCCAGGCGATTAGCGATTACTAATGATTTGAAATGCAGCTTAACCACGGCTTAGCACTATCACAAGACGGAAAGACACTATATGCCTCCTCCTCGGAGGCAGCTTATTCGTGGAGCTACGACTCAACGAGCTCTGTGGCCAGTAAGGCCAATACTACACTCGTCACAGGCATGAAGACGGATGATCATACTACAAGGACCCTTCTCATGTCACAAAAAGTCAACGGGACGCTATTGATCAGCAGAGGCAGCACCTCAAACATCGATCTTGAAGCAGAGATGCTGTCTTCGGGTCACAGTCAGATCAAGGCGTTCAACCTGAACAATATCACCGCGAATGGCTACGACTTTGACACAGATGGGCTACGCCTGGGGTGGGGCTTGCGAAACTCTGTCGGAGTCTCGGAGCATCCGGCGACTGGCGGCATTTACTCCGTCGAAAACTCCGTTGACCAAGCTACTCGCGATGGTCAAGACGTCCACGAAGATAATCCAGGCGAGGAGATGAACTTCCATGGGTACTTGAACGGAACAAAATATGCTCCTCAAGGTAGCAACTACGGATACCCATACTGCTTTGCTGCTTGGGTGCCGAGCGATCTTCCCATGAACTCGAACGTAACAGTGGGCAGCCAGTTCGCTATTGGAAGCCAGAACAATACCATCAACGATACCTACTGCGCAGAGCAGACGCCACCAAGATTGACCTTCCAGGCTCACATGGCTCCACTGGACATCAAGTTCAATAACAGCGGCAATGACGGCTGGGTCACCTTCCATGGCAGTTGGGACCGCACGGATCCATCCGGCTACAAAGTCTCCACGATCCAATTCGCCGACGGAGAGCCAGTCGCTGCCGCCAACAGCAACACATCTTACACGGACATCTTCACAAATGCAGATAATTCCGCCTGCCCAGGAAGTTGTTTCAGACCAGTGAGCATGGCGTTTGATAGCCAGGGAAGGATGTTCGTCAGCTCTGATGCTAGCGGCGAGATCTACGTTGTTACGAGAGATGAGGCCAGCAATGGAATTTCTGGTGGATCCGCTAGCAGCGGGACTTCTGGGAGTAGTTCTGCTGGTGGAAAGACTTCAGGAGCTGAGAAGCTCTGGGTGGGTGGTACAGCTGCATTGGCAATTACATTTTTGGTATCTTGCGTCATGTCTCGATATTGATGATCTATGGTACGATTGCATGTTTTATGATTCGACGTTTTTAGCATTGTGGCCATTCTGTGCATGCGGCCTTAAAAACTTGAAAAGCTTGGCATTTCCCTGATCCACTGGTGTTTACTAGTGAGGGAGCCGGGTTGCAGTGACGGGCTACACTTTAATTTTGAGCCTCTGTAATGTGGGGCCACGCGCAGTACTTCCCTGCCACGTTTTCAAGATAGCCAACTTCATCCTAGACGTGAACAACGGGCCGCCTGACCTGACCAATCCCGCGGGAAGTTTTGCGCATTCATGGAAATCAAATGAACTGAATACCAGTGACAGACAGGAGGAAGCAATTTATCTAACAGCTGTCGCAGACATTTGCTTCGGATCGGCCTTGATCCAGAATTGTGGCTGAGGTTGGAGTCAATTGAGTTTTGTGTTAAGATCCCAGCGTTGCGCAGTTGCAACTCCAGAAATTCTCTCACCTTGCTCAGCATAGTCGATCAAAATGAGCATTGCAGGGAGATCATAGGGTGAATTTGTGTGGCTGGAAATCTCTGTCCGTTTTCCATCAAATGTCATTCACTCCAAAAATCCTTCACAGGGGTCGTTTCAAGATCACTTTCAGCCTTCTTGGCGATTCTACCAGCCATCCTTTTATTTTCTATTCTCACTGATCTCAGTTTTTCATCGCTCTACTTCCGCTCCTCCTCACACTTCTCCATCCATTTCCCATCCTCTTCTCATGCTTGACTTGCCGTCGTCCATCATCTCCACCATCAATCAGCTGCTGGCTAGCTGTCGTGCCAAAGCACACCACGTCCAGTTGACCCTCCATTGAGCAAGAACCGCAATACACTCGCCCTCTCCGCTTACACCTTCTACATCGCATCTTCCCTCTACCATCTGCCTCGCCCTCCAATTTTCCGTTCCATTGCATAGACCGTCGCAATGGCTTTCAATCTCCTCCCTCTCGAGGTACCTCACCCTCCTTCCATCACCGGAACGACACCCTGCCTTAACTTTTACCAATCACTAACATATTTCATACCAGACCAACGAGAACATCGCATCGTACCTGAGCCATGATCGAGACGTCATCAACTTCGCGCGCATCTGCAAGACTACATACTCAGCCATCAACTCCCATCGCTGCGGCGTATGGCGCAAGCTTTGGGCCAAGCGATACGACACACCTGCCAAGAAATCTGGCGTCGAAGTCAAGATGCAGTACCAGATTCGATCCAGGTACCTTCGTAAAAGTATCCCCCGCTTCTGGAGGGGCCACAAGTGTGAGGAACTGCGTGCAATGGAGAAGCTGAGAGATCTCATCGTTGGTAAGTAACGCATGCTACCATGTTCTCTTTCCATTGAGGGTCCTCATCCGCTTCCTTATGCCATGTATGAGAGATTTATGGCCATCACCCAGGTTTAGATGCAGCCCCCATTAGCTGAGATTTGCGTAAGGCAACAGCACTGACACGCTACAGAATCCTTTGCCGATACGCCAATGGGCCACAAAGCCACCGCGCCCTCGAAAAACATTGCTCAAATTCGTCGCTTCATTCAGCGTTCGAATATTCTCCACACTGTCGCCTCCCCATTCTTTGCAGATCGCAATTTCAACCCTTTCCTGAAGGCACTGCAGATTGTTATATACCACTTCCAGCTTGACCGATCACTGGACATTCCCACCTTCGGTACGTAGATTCCGCAGCTATTTCATCCCCTTTGGTGTTCGACCTTGGGTATCGTGTTTTGTATGGGGTCATTCGAGCAGCAGCGGCTCATTAAACATTCTACATCACTGCCCATTCAACACCTCAGCAGACAAGCTGACTCCTCGATCTGCACAGGCTTCCCACACTCTCAGATTGCAGTCTATGGACATCCTGAACAGTATCCTCTCTTCCTCGACAACGGCTTCCAAGTCAACATCGATTTGCTCATGCATACCGCAAACTTCTTCAAGTACCACATGACTCGTGAGGATGAGAATACACTATTCACCCTCTTCAAAGAGCTTAAAGACGACCAGAAGCCTCGTGCATGGGATAGCCAGCTTCAGCAAGGTCGCGGTGTTCCAGGCGTCAAGAAGATTGGCAGCCATTGGAAAGGGAGCTATGGTAAGTTCTCTGCTGCGATGTCGCCAAACATTCTACTGACACTATGGTAGCATACCTAGACCCTAACGACATTCCCTTCATCCGCTCCCAACAAAACGTTGGCCAGGACATCTTCACCGACCGCATCGACTTCGAAGACGGCTTTCAAACCCTAGAGCTCGACTTCACCTCCTCAGCCAACGTCGTTCCCTTCCCCAAAATCTTCGACAACCACCTCAACTCCTTCCCCTCTCCTGACGTCTGCCAGGAGATCCACCGACTCTCAAAGCCCAAAAAGAAAGTCCAAGGGCCCGTCCGCGTCTTCCATCCTCGTGCCCCACCAGTACACTCCCGAGACACTGGCCTCCCCTCACCAAAACACACGCCGGACAACCCACCTCGTCAGCACGTAATAAGGCTTCCTATCCCAATCCACGCCACTGCAGCAGAAGATATGCCACCCACACCAACATCCCCGGTATTCGACCACACCAAGCCACGCAAGGGCCACAATTATCTGCAATTCTCCGGCTTGGGTGCTGACGCCTTACCCTTCCATTGCACCGGTATTATCCACCCACTACCACCGCAGCACGAGATTCCGGGCTGGCAGCGCATCACCATGATGAAGTATTTCGACCCAATCAGCCCTAACAACTCACCAGCTATTTTGCCCAATAATGGGTTTCACCTTGCTGAGGATGTGAGCATCAACGATGGCTGTTGGGCTTATGAGGGTGTGGTGTTGCCTGGGGGTATGATTATGTTGGGACGGTGGTGGAGTCCTATGGATCAGACTAGGGAGAGACGGTGCATGGGGCCGTTTATCTTTTGGAACGTTGCGCCGCCTGCTGGGGCCTGAGTAGGGAGAATGCCAAAAGGGTGAAGGCTTGGCGAGCTTTCACTACAAGTGAACGGCCCCTATCAAACATTCACGATTACACACTCACGACTTCACGACTACGATAGGGCATCTTGTTATCTTTTCTTTTAGACTACCTTCGGTCACGACGTTCTTTGGCACTGTTTGCGCCCGACAATGGATCTTTGGATCACCACGCTCTTTACGACTTATGACCCTCACGATTATACCATTCTATGGCAGAGGTTCTACTTGCACACGCCACGCTCGTTTTGGATCATACTTGGTCATCACAGTCATTTCAGCCATCTCAGCATTTTACGATTTTGCCTTCTCTCCAACAGTGGGGAAGGAGGCCATTCAAAATTACGACATCGAGCCTCTTTCTTACGCACTGCGAGGAAGGAGGCCCCTCAGTATTTAGCAACCAAAACCAGACTCCAGAAATCAAATTCGCCTTTACCATTCGGCATGCAAAAACACCGACGTACCGCCTCGAAGAGAGTCTCCCACAGTCCCTTGTCTGAGGCGTCTGCAGATGACTTTCCCGAGCACCGGTACTTTACTCAGTATGCACTCCACCCGTACACATCGCCTCGAATTCCGTCTGACAGCCCCGTCGGGAGCACAGAAAGACGGCTTCTTCGAACGCCAATCCTCCGTTTCGCAATCATACTCAATTACGCATTCATCCCCAACTAAGGATGGGTGCTACTGCATTATGTCCTCTAGCATTTCAGCTGGTTGTACGCTCAGAGACTCATACTCAGGAGTGTACACTCAAGAGTGTAAGCTCACGAGAGACCAAAATAGGATCTATATGCAACGATAGGAGGGACCTCGTTAGAGCTTCTCGACTTCTTCCGTTTTTCAATATGTCACATAACGCGCGCATACATAGACAGATCTCTCCGCTCAAAAGAAATGAACAATGCTTTCAATGAAATTCGACTCCATTCTTTTCTCGGCTTGCTAGTGACATTGTAAGGTCAAGGTCTCGAAAATGCTTTCCATTTACACCCTCTACGTATCTAGACAATACTGTATCTTCGATCTAACAACGTCAATCGTGAAGACATCCTCACTCTCCAATCCAATTCCTACTCCTCAATCCATTTAAGGCAATCCCACTCCCCTTTCAGATTCTCCTTCCACAAGCTAACCTTATTATCTCCACCTGAAACTGCCAGGACATTCCCACTCAAACTCCAGCTCACCCTCCATAATACAGCATCGAAAGTTAATGTAGTGGCCTTCCATTCATTAGGATGTGCGGGATCCGATGTCCATATCTTGACAGTCTTGTCTTGAGAGGCAGAAGCAATGTAAGATTTTTGGAGGATGGTGGGAGCCCAGGCGACGTCCCGGACCCAGTCGGTGTGGCCTTTGAGCTCCACTGTTTGGGAATATTTCTGGTCTTGTGGACTAGCAGCAATAACTTCCAGTCAGAAAGCGAACTCTGCATCCAAAAAGAGTAAATTAAGCCACATACTTGTAGTCCCAAATCCTCACCAAATTATCACTCCCACCCGTCACAAACCTCCTAACCCCTCCAGGCCCCGGCTTACTCGAGACTAAACTCCCCGGCGCAATCGCCGGCGCCCAACTCACAGCATTGACCCCCGCCCCATGCGCCTGAAATATCTGATGCGTCCAATTGCCCTCTTGGAACTCTAGCACCGAGACATTGCCGTCGGACGAAGCGCAGGCAAGCAGGCAGCCGGATTCGTGGGGTGACCAGGAGACGATGTTTACGGAGGCGGTGTGTAGGTTGAAGGACGCGACTATAGTCCAATGGGAGGGGGCGGAGGAGGGAGGGGATTCGCGCCAGATCTTTACGGAGCCGTCGTAGGAGGAGGAGGCGAGGATGGCGCCATATTTGGGATGGGCCTGTGGGAGGGGGGATTAGGACGGTGGGCTTGGGCGGAAAGGGTAGGGAGGAGAGGCGGACCCATGAGACGCACCAGACTGCGCCTTCGTGCCTGGGAGCTATGTCAGTGGATGACACGTGCTCATGAGGAAAGATGCACATACCCTCGCAGTGTCTCCGTGAGCTTATGCGATTCGCCCTCAACCTCGAAGATCTTGATGGTCTTGTCCGAGGAACAAGTTGCTAATCTTCGGCCGTAGTAGTCGAGGACTGCGTCATGCTGTCGTCGCGTAAGCTAGTTTCGAGAGCTTCGAGGTGTTGTTTAGACGTACAATCATGTCATCGTGGCCGGAATTGGTGATGACTTGGGCCTATCTATGTCAGTGTTGGGCATTGAAGCTGGGATATTCGACGGACCATCTTGGATCCCCTCGTAGTTGGTGGAGGGAGGTGGAGATAGAGGACAGCAGTACATGAAGAATGCTCGCTCAACAAATGCCACTTGCGATTCACCCGCACGACCCGTAAACTTTACTCGAGGGTTAGGGCTAGAAATTGACAGCGGCAAGTGAGTGGGTCACTAGATCTGCACTTTAGCACTAATGCTCCTCCGTAACATTTACGTCGGACGAGAATGTTGATATACGAACCTCGGCAGCAGCTTCAACATCCTTTTCTCTCCACCACTTCTTGGGTTCTCTCTCGTCTTATATCATAGAGCAAGACACTATGGCAGACGCTTTGTGTGGGCCTTCCAACCCTCTACAGACCTTTCAAAAGCAGACAGGGGTGGATAGGACCTTGCAACAGGACAGATATGCTGCACGTCAAGCACAAGAGGAGGTAAATCACTCCTCCTGCTGTTGTCTGGCATGAAGCCAATTAATTGTGACCTAGAACTTTCGCTCTATACCTGGCCCTAACGCTGTTATACTCGATGCCGAATTTGAAGCCTTCGAGGCAGGCCACGCTCTGCAAAATGGATATCCTGAGCCCCATTTCTTCCCCAATGGCCCTCCTCCACAAGCTTTTGAACCGGCATTTCGCCAAGTACAGCCTTCGAATTGGGCCTCAGACTTTCAGAACCTGCACTTGGACGAAGCTGGTGCCTCGCCAATTCAACAGTCCCAATTCCACCATCATGTACCGATTCAACGTAGTATGCCCGGGGGCTGGCATCAGGATTTCCTGCGTCAACAGGGACAGTCTACGTCTTATCAGTCGCAACAGCAGCAGCAGCAACAAAGACCTGCCAGCGGATGGGCATATGGATATACTGGCGGGCTTATGCCGCCACGAGAAATAGCTGCTCTCGCCCAGGTGTCGCCATCTGAAAAACAGGTGGGAGACTTCAAGCAGAAGCAACCTGAAAGGCAGGTGGAAGATGGTCTCGTTGTAGCAGCCTTTGAGCAAGCGTTTGAGGCTGCCAGGTCAGACCTGCGTTTTGAAACTCAGACGCTGGAATTAAACGAGAGGGGTCATGAAGATGCATATGGATTGCAACAACAGCAAGCTTGGCTGGACCATAACCGGATAGGATCAGACAGAATACTGGACGACGCTGAAGAGAAGGCGAAGGAACACAATGAACCGGATGATGCAGATGAGCTTGCAAGAACGGCTGGCCAGCTCCTTGAGAATGTCAGTGGTGATCAGAGCAAGAAATTCCAGGACAGCAATTTCCTTTCTCTGATGCGGCAGTTGCGTGATAAAGAAGTGCGGGTCGAAGGCGACAAGCTTGTCGATGTCAGTATGCTCTCTTCTACTGCTTGAGTGGGCAAGGATCAAGTATGCTTTATGTTCTGCTAGCGTTGGCTAAGGCACTTAAAGACACTAGTAGCTGATGCGCTTTCAGGTCTCGCAGCCTCTCCATCCTGGTGGCGAAAGGTACCCAAATGAAGGCGGGAGCTACAGCGCAGTCTCCGAAGGAGCACTCAAACGGGAGTTTTTCGGGAGTCTGGGATTATATATAGACGACCCACAACATCAAGCTTTGTACGCCCAATTGAAGGTCAGCAACGCTCTTTTTTGGACTCTCCTTGCAATTAGTTGAGGCCGTCCGCTTCTGTATAGACGCTATCTCATATTGACTGTCTGTAGGCCGAAGTAAATCGCGTTTACGATATGATGAGCTTCTCGCCAGATGCAGTGAAACCAGAACACAACCTGTCCAATCCACCCCTGGCCAGTCCGCCATATAGACTCGAACAATTTACAGACGAATCTATCATGACTGCTGTAAACACGCTATCCACTAGTGAGGACAGACAAATACGACTTCTTTATGAAAGAGGCCAGCTAGAAGGCGACAACTGGGTCGTTCGCTGGATGCTGGACCGAGTCTCCAGAGGCTATCAAGGTACAGCGCGCAGAAAAGCTTGGAGGGAGGCACGGGAGCATAGATTGGCATCAAGATTCCATGATGATAGTAACGAGGATGCCTACGGGGATTACGAGGCCCGTCATCAATTTGAGAACCCCCGCGAATCCGTTTCGCCGCCACCAACCCTTCTGGATTATGAAAGCCGGCTAGGTTCTCGTACCAATAGTTCTCAATAAGACTCTTGAAGCAACATGGATATTCAATGTGCTCACAGCCATGTGAAGGCTCGAGCTCACCGATGCCAACGGATATCCAGCACCTGATGAGATGGGGGTTCCAGGTGACCCTGCTATGCATCAGTGTACTCTCTGCTCCAAGGGTTTCTATCGCACTTCCACGCTTCGATCCCATATTCGTCGTATTCACTCCGACGAGCGCCCGTTCGTATGCACAGTCTGTAGTCAAGGCTTTGTTTGCTGATTTGACCTCAAGAGGCACGGAGCTGTGCATAGCGGAGAGAAGAAGGTCGTTTGATCTCAGGGATTGCCGTCGTATAAGACCTAGGATCCAGCTGCTACGGCCGTTTCGAGTTTAAACAAAGATGATCATACCGTTGCAAAGCCTACATTCGAAAACGGTTACGTGGATGAGGAGCTCTACGACAAAGCGATACTGTTGTGGAATAACCCCGATGAATTTCATCGACACTACGAGACCATTGCCGGAATGAGTGCTGCTGTGCCTGCAAGCTCAAATGTTCTTTTGAACTATGGTAGCTGCATGCCTATAGTTGTTACATTAAGCTGCAGATTAAAATCTCTGGCGCGTCATAATATTTTCAGTGCTTTCGCTCCTAGCCGCAGCTCCTCCTTTCATGTCTCTCGTTGTATTCGTTGGTGTACCATTCGTTGGTGTACCAGACGCAACAGGCGTTACAGTACATATCTAATTGGCTAACTTCTGGCCTTGCTTTGTGAATCTCATCGTTTACCTTCTCTGTGTACCCCTGGTTAGACCGACGCCGGATTATAGGTTACCACGTCCTACTAGCGGCATTGCAGATCTTTTGCTCTTTTGTTTTTCAAGCAGCATACTTGACGACACAATCCATGATAAACCAGTCTTCTCGCAGAGGTTACTACCGAAGAAGATCCATCTTGAGTCGCGAGTCCATCTTACAAAGCAAGACTATCATTTTGGCTTGTATCAATGAAAGGATGGTACTAGGCATCTTGGATCTGACATCGCCGAGAGACAAGGTTCTGCGGGCCCGTCAATATTCGTGGACAATATCGATCACAGGGAGAGGGTTAAATTGCTTTTTCCCCGGACGCATCTGGTTTCGCAGGCCTCAAATGCGACGACGGCAGGCTGATGATTAATAAATAAATAGGAAGTTGAACATTACAATGCACGTTAGCAGACGATTTCCCTGTGATGTAATCTAGACTCGTACTTCAAAAGTGTTTCTAGTGAACTCCAATGATATCGTTTGCTTGCTCACTCGGCTCTTTGTAGCTTCTGTGAACACCACGCTGAGGCAGTAAATATCTTGTCCACGTCTCTTCCACTACTTGCTATGACTGATCTGTGCAAATTGCATAGTAAAGACATTGCGGACGATAATTTGACTTGTCATCTCATTGCGAAGAATCTTATCACTCACTAAAAGATTGTGCGCATACCGACCTCCTGATTGAATATTTACGTCGAGAAGTCGGATCTATATCCACAGGCTATGGTTCTGCTTCGCGCTACATTCGTAATCAAACAAAGGTTGGAGTGATGGCATCCGGTCACCACAACTACATCTGCCTGCAAGGTAAATAGACTAATTAACTATACTAAAGCCGTGGCCATTTCCTTAAACAGCCCTTGATCTACTCATTCAAGAACGTGTGTTGGTCAGATGAAAATTCGCTACAAGGCGAAATGGGAACGAGGAAAGCGGAGGCGATGGTTTTCGTCAAGAGCAGTCAAGTCATTTGATCATAGTAGTCGGTGAGCTTTCATTGTGGATGGTAGGGTTTGGATGATGTGTTGAGATTACGGTGGTTAGGTTGTGGATAGAGGTATACCTAGGAGGAAGTAGTAGATCGATGATAGCTTTGACTTGTATAGATGGCGAAACAGATAATATCTACGAGCTTTGCAAAATGAAGCCCTAAGAAAATTCCTAAACCCAACACCTCTATAGACCCAAGAACATCCATTCAAGCCGTATTAATCTCCGAAAATTATTCACCACGCGCTTTCCTCACTGGCCGGCCAA
>JAABUS010000855.1_pt1 | contig 72189 bp, 71 predicted proteins | sample 5560161 | NCBI WGS metagenome assembly JAABUS01 (sample SAMN10711885, study PRJNA513376) | rock metagenome | isolation source: Antarctica rocks | place: Antarctica: Victoria Land, Trio Nunatak nord | collected 2016-01-04
TGATGGGGATCATGGGGACATGGATGAATACTGGAGGTATGTTATGCGCGATGGAGATGGAATCAGTTCAAAACAAAGAGAAGCTTTGCGAGCTGTGTATAAAGCAAAAGGCCTCGGACGCTATCGAATCGTGATTTCATCTCGTCGTCATTCCAACTGCGCGTCTGTGCCAAACTCCATCGGAGCAACATTTTCTGTTCTTGCCGTAGTGTCGCTAGCTGGAGCTGCTCTGCTCAGCATTTGTTTCCCCGTGACTGACTTTTGCCACTATGATGATGCAGCATCCTCCAAACAGACCATCGAGCCACGATCGACACCGGCGTCGAAGCCGAGCCTCGTTCCTTCCTGGTGGGGTTTTCAAGCCCACACGCCATTAGATTCTTCGGAACCTCAATTCCTGATATGTCGCAGTTGCACGCCACCTAGCTCTTCATCCGTTCTGCCTATGTAGATCCCCCTCACACCGTATTGCACCCCTCCAACATCTTCCTCAACACCCCCATCAACGTCCCATTCTCCAAAGCCGCCGCCACCCTCTCCTTGTCCGCCAGCTGCTTGTTCACCTGCTCCGCCGTACTATGCGTCCCCTCCTTGATCCTCACATCGACCCGAAACCGCGCCGGCAGCGCCTGCTCGAGCCGGACGCGCACGCCCAGCCCGATCACGGTCGCGAGGCTGCAGTGCGTGATCGTGGGCGTGACGTAGACGGTGCAGACGGTAAGGGCGGGGCAGGTGGGGAGCGGGGAGAGGTGGATGTCGGGGAGGTTGACGACGGAGAGGGAGCCGAGGGTGAGGGGGTGTTCGGGATCGGTTATGGGGGCGATAAGGTCTGCGAGGTGGGAGGGGAGTTAGCGGGCCGGATAGGAGAAAAGTTCCTTAGAGGTATAGTAAGGATACGAGGATACTGGGGGCTCGAGTGCATGGGAAAATCGAACGGCCATGGAGAGGGCGAGTTCGCTGGAACCCTTCATGGGGTATCCTAGGTTTGAAGTGATGTTGACGGATCCGCATGCAGAACGCACCGGTAGTCTGTATGCCCAAGCGATCGATCCAGTAATCTGTAACTATCGGTTTGAATTGCGTAAGGTAGGGAAATGCGGGGACACTCCTCACAGTATCCAGGGCTTCGCAGCAGCGACCATAGAATGCTGAGGTGCACCAGGTTGATTTTTCCACGCTTGGCCGTAAACGATCGAGATGAGGCCGTGGTGAGACGTGGATGGCTCGTGCACAATCGTAGTCACTCGCGGTAAGCATGTTCGACCGTCCAGCTGCCATCGAGGACGATCGGGTGATTCGCCCACGATTGAGCTTAAACTCAATCTATCCAACCGCCAACCTCGTATGCGAGCGCTCATGGCCCGGATTGTAGAAAAAGTGGCGACCTACCGTATATCTCTTGCTCATCGATGGGCTCGACCGCATCATCGTCGTCCGAGTTCTCCGAGGCCGAGGAAGTGGAGAGGGTGAAGGGATCGGGAGCGTAGGCAGAGGGAGGGACCGTGCTCGAAAACAACCCGAGGGAAGTCTTTGACGAAGAATGTGGAGAGGCTTGCCGTCGACGGCTGGGAAGGTCCGAGGCGTTGCGGATGGTAGGGTTGGCGTTGAGGATTTCGGACATAGTGCTGAAACGGGCTGTGAAAGAAGACCTCTGAGCGATCGATTTGCGTGCTCGGGAGGCAGTCGAAGTATCTCTGATGTTGAAGTAAAGTAAAGATAGGCGCGCTTCTTCAAGAAGTTGGGGTCGTGCAAAGCGTAAAGTACAAGTACTTTGACTATTGAGATGATGCCATTGTCCCGCTTGTGATACCCAATCGATAAGCGTCACCTCAACGTTCCGAGGCTCAAAAGAATCAATCTCTGTCCTCTCCCCTTTCGTGCTCAATCAACTTCTTGTCCCAGTCGATACGGCAGGTGTTCCATGCTGGCAATCCAATCGTGGAGAGACGGTACGTTTCACCGCTAGATTCCAGCCGAACGACGGACTGGGCGCTCGCTTTAGCTACAATTTGGCATGGCCTCGGAAAATATCCTCTCGCATCACACGGCAGATCCAGGCACCCAGGCACCCAAATGCGACATATTAGGACCTCTGCCTCACCGCGATGGTATCCAAAGAGCGCTTCAGCATTTGATCACTCATTTTGCATTTCCTCCTTCATTCATGGATAGGGAATTGGGAGAATGCTCGTTTTCAAGATAAGGATCGATGTTGTTGGTGGCGTGCATGGCTGCCTACCAGAGGCAAACCTCTCCTCCCTTTTTCGATCTCATCGTTCGTGGATGGTGCGCTCATTTCCCGGAAGACCTTGTCGTATCGTTCGAACATTTTAGTCTTTTCATATCCTCGGGACAATATCTACACATGTACTTCTAGTTAAAGAGCCGTTCCTGGTCTTGACCCATTGAAGAGGCATCTCTGTAGAGTCTACGGACGTTACCTCTATGATTGCACCAGATTTGATCTCAGCGACCCGAGGCTCAACATAGGCGGTATCGACTTGCATACTTTGTGCGGCATAACATTCTACTTATATCTCCGATAGACATGTAGCTCTTTATCTTGCCGTCACAGAGCCAATCGCGATGGCTCTGCACAACGATCCTCCGTCGATGTGCTGATCTTTGCGGATGCCTCACAGTAGCCGCAGACGGCAAGGCTAGAGGGGCGAACCATTAAACCTAGATGATCACGAGCATAGATACTATCGGATGGGTGTTCCTCTTATTCCGTGGACGCTGATTTGACGGCTTGGATTTGCAGCTGAAGTTGAAGGGAGCAATCTCACCATGCGCCTGCCAAAGCTTGGGCCAGGAGAGGTGGGGTGTCCCGGCACCACCATGCACGAATTGTCTTCGAACTCTCCCCTGAATCCATTCTCCTGACGGTTTGTATAAGACTCCTCCTCGAAGCCGCGCACACGTTCTGAAGTGAAAAGGTCGACATCAAGCCCCTGGATCTGTCGCGCCGCACGCCGGGGAAAGAAGAAGGACCAAATCCCTTTCGCTTGTCACCCGTGTGTTCCATGAGCCTTGGGTAATCGTCGCAACGGTTGAGCGGTCTCACTCTCGTACTTGAACAGGGTCGGAGCAAGTTCACGAGTCTCGGTGTGGAAGGTCTGGCCCCAAGTTCAACGGTCTGCCTCGACCTGCAGGCCTCCGACATCCACAACGTTTTGCGCATGCTGCAGACCTAGCCAGCCAGCCTGCATCCTGGCCTAGTCGCCTTTGCCAGGGTCATCGTAATACCAGCAGACGGTGCCCTGGACTCTCTGCCACATTGCTAGGGACGTTTCCCGCTACCACATACCCCGCCTTGGGCAACGACTGTGGACTGCAACCACCCCCCTGGTGTTGAGCCAACAAACAATAATATCAGTATCTACTTGAAGTGCCCGCTTGCGAGCCGAACTTACGTGGACTCGACCAGCTCCCTTGATGATATCATCTCCGTTTGGCTTTTGGCATTGACGGGTGCGCCCAACAACACTCGAAACACCACGATTCTGCCCTTGGTGCTGACTGCGCCTAGCACCGACTGTGCCAGATCGACAGGGCGCTTCCACAGCCACCATCGATCCAGAGCCAACACGCTATCCGAAATTTGTTCGCGCGTCATTTGTTGGAATATATTTTATCAAGGGTTTCGAAGAAGATTGCGGTGTGTCTTACCTGGAAAGCGACTCTTCATATACAGCCGCCTGCCCCACCATCGGACGACTTCCCAAGAGAGACTTTGATCCGGACTCTATTCCTGTTCCTGAAAAACATCGCTAGCTTGTTCCGTCTGAAATTGATATCGACCTTGTACTCATCGCTATCACCGAAAACTTGTTATTCTACAGGTCGGCGCCAGTGCAAAGGCCGCCGCCGCTCAAGATATCTACACTATACCCAACACAACCTTTATAACCCCGCCAAACTACTCTGCGTCCGCACGACATTCACTGCAGGTCTTTCGGCTTGACCAGCTGTCTGCGGCTCCGCGTCTATTCTTTTGCGCTCGACTGCGCCGGCATACGACTAATCTCTACTTGCTTCGATACCATTGACGTGTTCCTACCGGGTCTCAGAGAGCTCAGAGAGCGGTCGTGGGATATATTGCCCCAACCCCAAGACCTGCGGACAAGAACAATTGGATGCAGCGCATTTGATAGCTTACCATTGGGAGTACAACAGAGAGCTTGGGAAAAGGGTCTCTGTTTGAATGACTACTGGACCGGACATACGGCCATTGTTGCCGCACAATATCCCAATGCAGACATACTCTTTCGCACCTCCCAATCTTGGGCTTGGCGACAACCAAAAGAGTGGGTCTCTCTCCGCGCTCGGCAAGCATTTATGGGCGATAGGCGAACTCAGTGTGTGCTAATTAATTGATAGATTATGTATTTGTCGACGAACATAACCGTCACAAGAGACTCAAGGGTATGTTCGATTATCTCGGAGGGGCTATCTAGAGATGCTAAGTTCTCTAGTCATGCGAGCCTGTGAGGGCTGCAGGAGAAGAAAGATCAAATGTGACGCTGCAACGTCTAACCAGTGGCCTTGTGCTGCATGCGTTAGGCTGAAGTTGCACTGTGCTCCACCGACTGTAGATTACGACCGCAATCATCCTGGGGGCGGGCATCTCTCAGGATTGGAAAGAGTACTAGACTTTGACAACGGAAGTGGTGGCGACGACGACTTTCATAATACAACAAGTGGCCCTTCATACTATGATATACCCAACCCCCATGATCAGCTGGGAGAGCACCAATTACCTTTCAGCGAGAGTCTAGGCGCATTTCACACTCCACCGTACTCCGAAAGAGCGCCAAGCTTGCATGACTATTCCTACGAGGAAGTACCGACGATTCAGCTAAGGTCGGAATCGTTTCATGAGCCGAACAACTTCAAAATTGGAAATGGGCAAACATATCCAGCCCGTGGCCATCATGTCTGGTCAGATGACCAATACAGCACAGTGGAACTTGCTGATGTCTTGGGAGAACTGAAAATCCATGAAAGTGGCGAAGGTATGTTCACTCTCGGTTCTCCGCATTGCACAAGAAGAGCGCTAAGTTTCCATAAGCCCCATATATTTCGCAACAAAAGAAAAGCCTGGCGGAAGCACCAGCCTGGGAAGAAATTGAGGTTAAACTACCAAGCACGGCATCTGGGTCCGGGTCAACGGTCAGGATTCCGCCCGAGCTCATGCCTTCAGAGGAACATTGCATGGAATGGTTCGAGATCTTCTTCACACACATCCATCCATACGTACCAGTCATCAGCAAATCATACTTCTATCAACAATGGCACACAAATCGCAGGTCGATATCGCCACTCATTTTGGAAGCTATCTTTGCTTGTGCAGGACGCATGTCTGATGATCCGGCCCAGGGAGCGCAATGGTTAGCCCTAGCATCAAGTACGAAAACGTCCTTCTCCAATTCTTGGCGTATTCGCTAATTGAGCCTGGTAGAGCACGAGGATTGCTTCATGGATGTCCCAAGGCTCAGTACCATTCAAGCACTTTTGCTGCTCCTGAAAGCCAGAGAGTCGGCGCCGAAGAGAGGCTACTACTACAGATCGTGGATGACTGTCAAGACGATTGTGACTCTCGCCAAGGATCTCGAGCTGCATGAACATTACGGCGATCACCAAGCTGGCCTTGATTGTGGTTCAGATCCGGTTGAATGCTTGATCAAGACTAGAATATGGCAAAATATCTTTGTCTGCGAGATGATGATTGGCGGTCCACAAGGTAAGTCACAAGTTCCCCTTTCGTGATACACAGTCTCTTATTCGTCCCATTTAGGGCGTGTCGACATGGGTGTCGACCCTAAGTCCGTGGACTTCGGCGTTCCGAGGCCAACGCCGGGCATTGATCCCTCGGATTACCAGATCTCTAGACAGTTCACCTACTTAGTTCGCATGATTCGCAATGTTCGCACTATGAGCGATATATATGCCAAAGTCAAGAGGCAAAAGGATTGGGGAAACGACCCACAATTCGCCAGTATCGTCCCAGACCTTCAAAAGTGGCTTGACGAGCTCCCAAGGGATCTGCAGCTTCACCTTCCCGAGAATGGCTCTGCGCCTTACCCGTCCTCGCATTATGTGGGAAACATGCATTGTTATTACCACCTCACGAACATCATGCTGCACAGGCCACAGTTGATGAACGCCAACTCATTCTCAGCAGGAGGCAGCTGGAAACAGCATATGGATTCTTGCTACTCTTCTGCAAAGGCCATGTGTCGATTGCAAGAGGGCATAACGCAAGCTTTTGGTCTCTCGGGCTTGCTATGTATGCAGAGGGGTATTAATTTCGTCATCTATTCCGTTCTTAGCTGTACCATGATCCATCTTGTAAGTTGGACAGATCGACCCTCATCAAGTGTCGTACTAATAGAGTGCAAGGTTGCCATCACATCTCCCGACCCAGACTTCAACTTAGACGCTAAGGGGTACTTTACGCGTCATATGCGCATCCTGGAGAGCTGTACTTCAGCCTGGCCAATGCCAGAGATGCAAAGTCAGATCGATGCTTTGAGAGAAGCCTTCTCTGTCGATACTAGCAAACCGTTTGAGCTCAGGCCAAGCTTTCCTCACGGTAGCCCTGGAGGTACGCTAGGACAATATCCTCCACTTGATATCACGTACCAAAGCCTAAGTCGTCAGACGTCGCACGATATCCCGTATCAAGCTCAACAGCCCATGACCCCTCCGATTTCCGCCGGCCTTGGCGACGGAAGAGACCACTCTATGTCGATGTCCATGGCAATGGGCGCCCAACAGCAGCCTATGCCGTTGTCAACAACGCCGTTGAGCAATGACGGGATGGAATGGAATCCCACAAAGATCTTTGAGTAAGCTCTCAGCAACCTAAGACTTGGCGAATTGCTAATACGTTATGCAGTCAGTGGAACACGGCCTTCGGGCCCACTGCTACCGTCAATGCAAACCCCAATCCAATGCCTCAGCCATCACCACCCCTCTACACGCCTTCATCAGTGGTCTCTCACGACCTTTCAACATACCATGGTCCGCCGCAGCAACAACAATACACCGTGCCCTCCAGTAAGGCGCCAATGCCGCAAGTCCAGTCCGTCTCACAACTGCCGAGTTACAATTCCACCATTCCTACGGCTCCCAACTTCGTCACGTCAAGTATGTGGCGAGACACCGTCGCCAGCACCTTTGACACTGCAGGTAGCAAGAGACGATGGGATATGGATTCTTCTTATCTCGTAGATGGCGCTCAGTCCAACAAAAGGCCTCGGTAAACGAGGATCTTCCCGTATCTGTATCATTATGGTTGTCGGTTTTGGCGTTCATGTTTGCTGCTACGATAAGCATACTCAACGAAGGATACGTGATAAAGGAGTATCACAAAATGACTGGTGGTATGTATGAGTTTCTTCGTTCTTGGGACCATTACTTAGCACGCGCTTCTTCGGCAAGGATAGGACAGCGTTTGCTTTCTTCAACGATATGGATAGCACGAATAGTAATGAGTTGGATCTCCCAAATCGCTTCCCCTTGGCACATACTGTGAATCGTTGTATTGACAGCAACAATCTCGGAGGGCACAACCCATGCGAGTTACTGCACCCTACCCTCGACGTATTGTCGCTATGCCAAAACCTCATGCACGACCCACCAGCAGTAGAATAGAGCCCACGTGGACCTTCACGTTCCCAGCGCCCTGATCGCTCTCGTCGTGCATCCATAGCCATCCCCCAGCCTCATCCCCAATGCCAACAAGTCCTTTCCCCAGATCCCGAGCAACAGACTCACATCATCGCTGTCCTCCACCCCCGCCGTCCCCCCCAATCCTCTCCAGCGCCTCCAGCATCACCACCGAGTTCCCGCGGATCACCTACTCCCCAATCAGCAACCCACATCCCTCACCGCCAACAGCTCGGTCCCTCGGGGAAAGGGGAGATATACGCACCACCATCCCTATCCTCGCCTTCTCCCCCCCGGCTTTCTCCTCCACCGCTTCATCGAGCACGATGTTCAGGAAAACCTATCACCTCCCCATTGGCAGTCAGCCCATTGCGCGCAATCCCAACACTTATCCCTCATTTCCGTCCGCTGGTGATAGGTGTATACTGGGTGTGCTTCTGCGGGACGAGGGGAAGGGAAGACGTACATCGTAGCCGCGCAGGACGCCGATGACTTTGCGGCTGCCGTTCAGTTGGACGAAGAGGCGCTTGTCGAGATACTGTGAGGTTGTTAGTATAGCTGGCTTTGGGGAGGGAAGGGGGAGGGGAAGGGCGATGAAGAGGGGGCAGGACCTTTTTGAGCTCGGGTTGAGCTTGAGGCATGGTAAGGAGGGGAGTGTGGGTGGTGGGAGAAGCGTGTGCTGGGAGCTTGAGCTTGAATCTTTTGGGGATGTTTGGCGGTGGTGGAGATGTAGGGTTGGTCAAGGGTTAGGAGATGGCTAGCGCGGTTGAGGACGTGTTTTGCTCTTCAGAATCATTCAGTGTAAGGTACAGAGTATGTGCAAGAAGGTAATTCAGATTCCTTCCTGAGCGGACGTTACTTGATAGACCCTACGCAATCATCATCTTGGGGACAGCAATGGCTGTGTATGACTCGGAGCTTAGTACAAGTCGTATGCGTGCTATCACGAAAGCCCGCCGGGGAAGTAACATGCTCATGGGATCTCAGCAGCCCCAAGAGGATCAAGTATGGCTTGGAGCATTAACGCCTCGCCGGTAAAACCCCTCGATGCCTGCCTTCGACGCAGGTTCGAGTGACGACCCATCTGAAACGATGCCTTCTCACACGACAGGAGAGAAAGCAGCTCCCTGTCATTCACGCTCATGCGCATCATATAAGCTACAATGCCGTTATGGCAGCAACACAGCCCCCTGGTTTTACCCACAGACTGAGCTCGAGCGGAGTAATAGGACGTTTTAGTCTCATACTGTTCGTATCTAGATGAAAACTGAGTCTCACTAACAGCACAGACCTTGCTCTCTATCGGTACGCTTTCGTTTGTGGTAACGTGCGCGCACATCTCCCTATGCGCGATGCGTGTGTATGAAGGAGCATGTTGCCTTTACAGCAGTAGCTCGGGAAGGTCTGCTGCATCTACTATATTACCTTGCGTGCACTTGCTATTGATCTAGCTGAGTCCTGCCACTGACAATGGCTTTCAATTCTGTTTGTTCTATATCAACGTGTTCCGAGGCTATTAATCGCAGGAGCAAGCTTCTTTGGCTTTGTATCCTGCTACTTAGTCCCGCCATACCAACTCTTCAAGTTGACATAAGCATAACTCATGTACATGCTGATCTGATATGCCAGAACATCCTTCCGGGCGTCTGCTGCTCAATGGTTCCCAATTGGGGAGACGACCCAGCCATAGGCGTTCAATTCTGCCACCTGGAGGCTTACGATGCTGCCACTGTATGGTAGAGAAACCGGTTATCACCCTTCAGTGACTGCGCCGGAATACCATGGCAAACGCGATGGGGTCTCGGAAATTGGCGAGTTGGTCTTCGAGGCCTATACGGACACGAAGTAGACTGGCGACCATCTTCCGGCGCAAATTATGTTCGCTTGCCGCTGAGAGTACCACCGGGATCCGAAGACGGCAGATTGGCTAAACCTTCAGGGCATGGCAGGGCTTGTTTGGGGCGGCGGACAGTGGTTTGCAAGAGCAGAAGCGGCATACAATTCGGGAGTCTTGCCCAGAAGTCGGCTTGTGAGAAGGGGCATTAGAAGCCCCCAAGAAGGGCACGGTTTATATCACGCCGCCTCCGCGATGGGTATACCCAAGTTTGATTATCGAGAATGGGACGGAGTACGTGAGCGATGGACCGCAGAGTCTGACTTACAGAAGTACGGATGGCGAGGTGCTGCATATTTTTGATCGACCTTGACTGGACCTGTGAGTCTCCACCAATCTTGAGCGTATGAGCCCAAATTGACTTTGAATTAAGGGTGGCCTAGGTTAGCTATCGAAATGTCTATGGAGTTGAGCTATAGGTAGATGTAGTTGCTTGCTACGGTTCTGCAGGGTAGATGGGTTAGTCTTATGCAAATCAGATTGCTAGCGTCGTGTGCCGAGAAACACCAGAGTTTAGGTGCATAAATGAACCACGCAAACCGTGCAGTGGACCTTGATTCTACACAACCTCCAAAAGGGAACCATGATTTCTCGTCGTTAGGATGGCACTCACTGTTCGCGCTAACCCGCCACCAGGGATGTGATCTCCGTATGGTTACCATGAACACTGAGGCAGCCAATGAAGCGACTAACGGCTGACTGTGTATGAGTAGTAAGTAATTTTCGGAGCATCTATAACCCCTTTCTGAGATCTTCAAGAAGCGTGAAACATGTCTGAGCTGTATCCGCTCCCAAAGCATATGCTGACTCCGAAACTTACTTAGGTCCTCAGCGAAAGGTACGGTTTTTTTTCGCAGATGATTCTATTGATGGGAGTTTTCGATGTGCAATTCCATTCCTCATGGTCTACATTCGCAGTTTTGCTTGTACATTGGAGCGATTGAACCCTGGCGAAAGAGGCGTCATTTGTGGAGTCTCTTTAATGTGCCGTTTTGATGCAGTGATAAGGGTCATTGTTTCGATTACTTCTCGTTCTGTCGATTTGACATCCTGACTGACGGTCATCAAGGCTCACTGAACATACCATTCTCTTGCCCATCCTTGGGCACGCGTATCCGTCACGATAGCCGTGCCTCGCAATGGCTCAATCACCAGCGCCGGCATTACTGACAACGATCCCAAGGGAATTGCGCGCGGAGATTTCTCGGGTACGTTCTATCGCCTATTGGTCCCAGAACTATCTGGTGTCACATTGCGACTCAGAACAAGATCTTTCGGGACATGATGTACCGGGAACAGAACGGCATATCAATCAAGTCTGGGCCAGTAGAAAGCCAGTACTCTGTATCTCTGGTTAATAAACAACCTCGCCATGAAGCCAAACATCTTATGCACTACCAGTCCTTCGAAGTTGCTGTCCTTCAAAGATACGATCCGTTGGAAAGGAATCTGTAATAGTGGACACCGACGGCCTCCAGGCTTCCCGCGTTCTCTGGACTCGATCTCCGTCAAGTCCGCGACTTTACGATTTTCATTCTACCTTCCATGGATCTTGAGTACTTCTGGACTTGCGCTCGCTCCGCTTGCGCCGCCCTATGCAAAGAGAGGCTTTCACTAGACTCACCATTGAAGAAGCTACGCATCGTGTTTAGCAAATATCTCTCTGCTTGCGATTCGCTCTCTGAATACTTATCTGGTGATTTCCCTGACATTTTCTCGGTCACAGCTCTCTTGGAGAACTTTGAAGGATTACTCCAAATTTTTGCTGAAGTCGCTGGTTTGGCTCTTCAGTGCGATGTTCACATGCCTCTTTGGATCAACGAGTGCTTGGAGAGTAGACGTATTCTAGACGAATGGGAGGGGAGACTGGGAGCCCATGTCATCTTCGGAGCGATACCAGAGACTCGGCTGGAATACGAAGATGATGAATTGTCAGCCCACAATGACGTGTCAGCCCTACAATGGCTCTTCAGACGAATATGACCTGTCAGACGAAGCTTTCAAGCCAGTGAGAGTTGTGCTAATGGGCCAAGGAAGCGAAATGAAAAGGAGAGGCTTGGATAGGCCGGCATCCAGATGGACGGAAGTGGGAACCTCCGTCTTCACGATCAAGCTCCAGGGATATGGTATCTAGAAGGGTGGTGACCGAGGACCAAGCTGCTTTCAAGACCCACCCTTTTAGATTTCTGGCATTCTATCAGCGCAGCACTTACGACGCAGTCGTCTCGCACATCAATCGCATCAACTATGGGTTGCAAATTCCTCACCATCTCGGTGGGCGCAGGAAAATTGATCTATATAGATTTCGACAGCACTAACACTTCCTGCCGCGCTCCTTCGATCAGTCCATTGCTCACTAATTTTTGCGACTACCATGAGGAGCGTCCTCACTTCGCACTGAATGGCCTTGCTAATCGTTGAGCTCTCGAAGAATTTCGGGAGTCGGCGACTACATATTCTTCTTCAGATGAAATTTATCGCGTATTACTCAGGCCCACATACAACCGTGAGATTGCTGATATGGGTATGGTTTCTGATGCTTAGGACGAGGCACTAATGATTGAGAGTAACGGACGGACGTAATAATGTTGGGTATGCAGTGGCCGAGCACAAGCGAAGATGAAGGCGTGGATGAGGACGAGTAGACGTCCGAGAGGGAAGAGCTGACAACGAGGTAGAGCATGCGTTGTGAGCCTGCATTCTACGGTTTTCTGAAGTTGCTCTGGCTCCAGAGCCAGGTATCATGCATGCAATCGATTCTTTCTGTTCCTCTCACAAGGGCTTTCACGAGGCTAAAACGCCGTCATTGCCACAGCTGTCAGCCGAGCCATCACCTGCACATCGAGTAATGACACAGCCTCCCCAGAAGCGGAATCCATATCAACTCGCACCCGTAATCCATCGACCGTACAGCTCCTTCCTTCCGATATCCACACACGATTGGCAGCTTTCGCACTTGCGGCGGCAGGTAACCGTAAACGACCGCGAGATCGGAAGATCACACAGAGGCCCGGAAGATGCGCCAACCCTGTCCACGGTATTCTGACGGCCTGAGTGAAGATGCCATGGGAAAGTGATATCCATAAGTTGTGGAGTCCTGGGAGTCGGTGCAAATGCCGTAGTTCATGAGCTTCGCCTCGGCTCCGGACATCAATCAACTCCGTATATAGTATCTTAACCGCATACCCCGAAACAAGAACAAAAATTCATATAAACAGAGTAACAAACCCATAGAGTCCTTGCAATCACTCTCTCCACGGTGCAGCGCCCCATCGGTTCCAGTATCATCTTGACCCAGGTAGCTTTCTAGGTATGACGATGTGAGAGGCGGGACCACTCTCGTCAGCGATCGTAGAGTACCAGCTCATGAGCTTCGCTACTAGTGCGAATATTGATCTCGAGATCTCTTACCGCCAGCTGTCCTTCTCCCTCGATATCTCGAAGTGAAGGCATGATCGCGAGGATCTGGTATCAAAGCCAAGTGTTGACTTTGAAGAGCAAGCTGCTTCAGATACCGTACGCCAAGGTACAGATAGACCGAACGGACGGATGTCCCTCCAACAGTGGAATGGCAACTTTCAAGACTTCGGATCTACGGACGTCATCGAAAGCGCCGCGGTTGAACAAGTCGTACTGGAGAATTTCCACCTCCACAGAATTCAAACTTGATCCAGTCGTCCCTCCAGGTCCTTTACGCCTTTCTGATTTCCGTCTGTAGCAGAGCCAAAGCGGCGCCCAAGGATGTGATTCTCCATGAGCCACAGCCTGGGCATTTGCTCATGCTGGGGATGCCGAGTTTTGGGCCCAGATCGATTCTCACAGTTGCATTTGAAGGATCGCTTTCCCTCCCTGGAAAAGACTCGAGTTCTCCTCGCTCGATCATCGAGCATCCTATCTCCGGGTACGTCGCCTGCTGGATTTCATTTGTTCATCGCCTATTCAATAGGGTATTTGTTTGATACTTCCGTACTTGATCAAAGCGTCTGCCTCGTTGTTGACCCTGGCTGTGTAGTTGTTAGGTTGCTTTGCTCGCTGTGCCGTCTCATAATGCAAGATCGTCTTTGCTTGCATGCTCGCTTCAAGGTCATTGCGATCCAACCGGGCACGACAAATGCATTGTGATTGGCTCGTTCTTGAATTCAACCAGTCGTGGAGACAAGCTGGGTGAAAACAGTGGTTCCACTTGGTGGTGCATAGTCGGTTGCCAACCATAACGGTATTCTGGCATGTGGTCTGCGTTGAGCTTCTGCCAGTAGTCGCAGGTCGTTGGAATTGATACAGGTGATTAGTTAATAACCTTGTGCTTGCGGATTCAGGGAGAATGTTCTACGTGCCGGCGCCGAACGAACCTTCTCATCTTGTGCAGAAGGACTCTCCTCCAGCTGTGCATTCTACACTGGGGACTGGAAAGTGTTGTCTTACTGGCTAATCCAGGGTACATACCGACGTATCTCATGGTGAAGGTTTGGATTGAAGAGCTCATGGTCGAGGATATGTACAGAGCACCCTTTGAGAGGATAACATGGTCCAACGGGTGGTTGGCTATGGCGGAACACATCGTGGACATCCGCAAGTAAAGGATATACTTGATCTACGCCAAGTGGAGGTATTGTCCCGGAGATCCTCGCAATAGGGCAAGCTCCTTGACAAGTCCATCTCGTCGAATATTGTTAAAAATATCTATTTTGATCTTCGTTTGCCAGCGCATATCGGGTAGACCATCCACAAAAGTAAGCTGCGCGATCGCAGTGTTTGGTGTCCATAATTTTGCGAGTTCTAGCGCAGTGTCTCCTGTCCCAGAACCTGAATCGAGAATTGAGGCTGCAACTGCATGGATTCTAGGTATTTGTTGTCCGAGTTGCTTGGTGGTAGAGAGAAATCTCACAGAAATTATGTCACAATGGGGGATGGACTCTTCGAAGTAATGATGGCGAAGATTGGAAAGATCGAGATGAAAGTCGGCGTTCTCTTGTGACTGTCGTGAGACGTTATCGCGAATAAGTTCATGGATTATATGGTTGCTAGGCGTAGCTCTCTGTAATGCACGCCAAGTCTTGCAGACATGAAGCATAAGCGATAATGGTATGTTAGTGTAGCTGAGTTGCGACGCCAAATAAGGGAGTGAAGTAAGGGGGGTTGCTGCCGTTCTTGAGACGAGCTTAGCGTTCGCTCTTATCCTATTTCTTTTTGCTGCGATATGGCCCCATGTTCTTCCTGTACCTGGGACACAAATGTTCTGAATTCACGGCTGCTTGTAAGAGCTCCATGAAGAGAGGTACCATGATCTCGCGTTCTTCTGAGAAGTAGAAGACGGCTTTCGTCTTCCAGAAAGCTGCGAGTCTCGCACGCTCCAAAGCACAAGATGCTTCCTGCCGGCATAAACGACTTTCGATTGTCCAAGCCACTTGCGCATGCATGGCAAAGCCCGTGTAGCAGGATTCGTAATTGCTGCGTGGCCTCCGGTATTGTAAGAAGGTTTTGCACCCCTGAAACTTGCATTTGAGACCTCAATCTCTGGCCTCTGCTTGTGCGCGCAATGCAGCGATCTCTCCGTCGTGGCATTTTTGGGCATCCTCTGCGGCCATATCGAAGTCCTTCGCCAAGTCGTCTTTCGTAATCTCTCAATTGACTCTGACCTCAGACTGTGCTTGGTGTTGCTCTCGTTTGCATTTTGAGACAAGCGCTTTCTTCACAGGGCCTGCATTGCCCGCCATCCATTTTCGGTCAGCTGTTCTTTTCTCAATTTCTGGATTAGGTTGTGGGATATCGGCAGTGTACTCTGGGAACAATTAATAATTTGTAAGGAGTGATTTCCTCTCCTTGCGCGTCGACCGTATAGTAAATGGTAGTCCCATCTTCGTGCGGTTGCTCGTGAGAGCGATCTTCTCCGCCATCCACAGATTTCTGAAGAGTATTATAGAATTGTAAGAGTATGAATTATATGTAGACACGGGCAGATAAAAGAATATATATTATACGCGCTTCGAGATTGCCGTTGCGCTCGTCGTCTCGCATACGACCGTCAAACTTGAAGACACAAACTCCTTGCTGCTTTAGGATAATTTCAACAAGATCCAGCACAGCAGTGAACATGGAGAAGATTATAATCTTTTCGCCCGGAAATTGACTACAACGACGCTCATAAGGAGAAGATCCAGGCGTTCTCTTCCAGTTTTCCGATTTTCGCAGCTTCGTTGCTCGGTATTGGACTTAGAAGGGGAATCTTTCAGATGGACAGCGACACAATTTGCATGCTCGCTGCCTTCCTCTGACCTGGAATGTTAGAAACTGGGGTCTCCAGGAAGTTCTTGATCGAACGTTTATAAGCCTCTTGTATCCATTGATAGTAGTAAACCTTGACCTCTCAGATCCAGTCCATCACTCTCTGGTCAACGGCATTTGTCGATATCCCATGTATGCGGTGTTGTTCTTCCAGTATGGTAAAGAGGTGACCAGTCAGAATTTGACGATGCTTCAGTGACAAATTGGCCGTGGAGACGAACGTCAAGAGAGGAAATAACGGTACTATCGCTGGTGATCGCCGAATAACGCAAGCTTGACCATCATCGACAGATAGCGAATCCAAGCGTTGAACGTCTCTGTTTTCGTACTTTGTGAAGCCACGTCCATGAGAACAACTGCTACGGGGAGCATCTACTGTTGCTGTAGTCACAAGGAGATCATGAGCGTTCTTCAGATAGAAGCTCTGAACCTTGAGCCAACAGTAATCGAAATTCTTGATGGACTTGAAATCTGAATTTCACGGTATCTGCAGTGACTTCCGGCCAAAGCCAAAGCCGACGGATTCTGCCCCTAGATTTGCATGAGCGCTGTGTGGATCCCTATCGCTATCTGATAGCTGATTCTTGCACACTTCTTGTCCTTCGACTGAAATCTAAGGTTTTCTCCGTCTGCATATAGACCTTGCGTTTCTGTGCAGTAGTTTGGCGGGGAGAAACGCCGGCTTCGTCTGAGGAGTCCTCTACTGGGTGCCTCCGCCGATCTCTTACCAGGGCAGGCTGACGACGCACCACGTCAGACTCTTCATCGAATGTGTTGCTGCGGGCAGTGCCTCTTCGATGTGAACATCGCTGTTCTAGTTGACGAACGGTAAGCCCATCATCGTTGCTCACGTCCTGGAAGATCAAAGTGTCTATGGACTGAGTACGCGGATTCGGACTTGATGAATCTCCAAGCATCGATTTTCCTACAGCGTCGTCACCCGGAGAAAGCCACGGCGCAGACGGGTGACAACCCAGGCGAAACATCGCCACTGTGTCATCGGCTTGAGAATATTCTCGGTGTGTGAGAATGCTTTTATAGTATAACTGCGATCATATGCAGAGTCTTGCGAAAGCTGTTTAGCGGCCCCGAGTACTGGATTCGAGTAGAGTGTCCCCACAGCAACATTTGTAAAGTTGAATTATATAATAAGCAGGCTTAGGTATATTGCAGAGTCGAAGTAGCAATAAAGCAAATCAATTACTATTGTGAACACAACCGAGCTAGTTGATGGGAGTCCACAGACTATAACTGAGATGGACAATAAGGTTTTGACGTTGAGCTTTCGGATGACGTGCTGAAGTGTCCCAGTTGAGGTGCGAGAGAATGAAGCATTGGCTGGCTAGGTTATCAGAACATTATTTGAGCGTTGTTTCTCTGACAATTTCGAAAGTTGTTACTGGTGGTTTATTCAGTGAATGTCCAAAGGCTTATTAGGTTTTCTCGAAGGCTGGGCCAGGTACTTGAGCTCCGCTGCGATTGACTATTCGACACCAGTGTCTGTTCCTCTCTCCTTGACTTTGAAATGTCGATGAGGAATGGTCTTGCCCTTAAGTTCGATCTCATGTAGCAACAAGTTTTCCCATGGTTAAGTCGAGATTATGGCGATTCTTGGAGCTGATATTTCGATTTGTTCAGCGTTGCGCGTCTATGTTATCTGGGCTGACAAAAGTCGTAGCATAGGCGCTATTGCGCACCTCAGGAGGGAATCTCGGAATTCTTCAGCTTCTCGCCCGAACATGACTTGCTGCCCATCTGCTTCCGCGGTAGTTAGGTGTGCTTTTGTGATGATAGATGACATGGTAAATAAGCTGACCAAGATTTCTCTGACAGACGGGGTCGTAACGGCGTTGAAAGCATGACAAAGTCTGCGTTTGAAGATGATATCGATATGATCTCTAGATAGCAAGCTTGCATACAGCTTTGTGAAGTCCGTTATCTTGATTCTTTGCCGTATGATGATGACTTTTGAGCTCGTTTGCAGTTTCAGCTGAAACTTGAGGACACTGTGAAAACTATCATCAATACAGGTGGGAATTGGAAGAGCGATCCCGGTCTCGTGTTGATCAGGTGTGTCATCATGCACTAATTGAGCATCCCCAGGGACGAGAGCAGAGCAAAGTCAGAGGACCGTAGTGGAGAAGCCTATTAAAAGTATAAATGCGGACAAGGTAGCACAATTAAATAGACCAACTGTGTTACAATCAGAGCTTCAAAAGGTAAATGCAGAATATGAGAAGTTTTCAGAAGCTTGTCCAGGAGGTTTGTTATTGACAGAAATTGTGGAGGGATAGCGGAGAATGGTGGGTGAGACTCCTTAAGTAGGTAGCTTTGAAGCAGCCTGACAATGAATACAGTGAGAAAGCAGGTCGACTCACAGTTCCGTGAATAGTGATGTTAAGACTTGATCCATCGTTGAAGGTTCATCTGTGTGGAACAAATTGTCAGTCCTTTGGGATCACGTATCAATTGTCCCACTTAGACACCCCGTTAGTCTATTTTACAAAACACACGTAAAGCATGCTGAACGTAGCTTAGCCTATCCATGAAGGGTTCCAGGCGCAATTATCGTGACTGATGAAGGGCATAGCTGCGTAAACGTCATCTCTTACTATTCTGATCTTCCTTTGCATGGTTTTAGAAGCCCCATCCGACTTTATCTCATCGCCTCTGAGCTTGGTGGGAAGACTAGATTTACCATAATACATCGGGAGAGCAAGATTAGGTAGTTGCAGGAACAATCAAATTTCCATCCTCCATATACTTTCACAACAAGAATTATTTGATAGGCCTAGGAGGACGTGAATATGATCGCGATGACATTCTCGTTGCTTGAGTCATTCATCAGCGTCTTCATAGCTTCTAAGGTTACTGATATATTAGCGATAGGGCGGAAGAGAAAATTGCAGGGTTGAAAAGGACGAGGAGGGGTCCTAATGAAGCGGTTCTCCGGAATATATCTGTTGCGTGATACCCTAGTGCAATTATTAGCAGCGTTCTCTTTCTCCAACTCTATTCGTAGATTCTGAGCAGGCTTAGAATTTTACTGTATATGCCATCACCAGATTATTCAGGCATTGAGGTTATTCAGATCCAATTCCAGCGCACCAAGATCCTCTGAATCTTCTCAAGTCAAGAAGGACTGTTATGTGATCTTGTCTCTGCTGCTGATCGTTGTAATCATTGAACCTCGGTTTTCATCCCCATGCCGGAAATATGGAACAGGCTTCATGCCGCGAATCTTGATATATTTGGGAAATGACACTGATGTGCTATCGGTGTCTCAACAAAGATGGGAGGCCTTAAGGCACGGACTTAACATTGCGCGTGATAGTCGAGCATCAGTGCAGTATATTAATTCCTTGGAACACAGTTTCCCTATTCAATGATCGGTTAGCTCAGTTGGTTAGAGCGTGGTGCTAATAGAGGGAGAAAAATATGATACGCCAAGGTCGCGGGTTCGACCCCCGTACTGATCATTTTTGCAAAATTTCGCCCTTTTGTGAGATTGTAGGCGGCCTGATGGCAATCTATTCAATTTCCTGTGGCGAATATCTCTGCTGTTCCTTAAATTACGATAGGCCAGCAGATTTGAAGATCGATGATTGCGTGCGTCTTGCGGAATTCGTTTGTAGATCTGACTGATATATCTGGGTCCTGAGTAGACACTCAGCCATGCTCATCCTCCTCCACCCCTGGACAACCCTCCATCTCCTCATCCTGATACGACATCTTACACCAAAAGCAATACCTCCACTTCGCCCTCAACTCCGTGACCACCCCCCTCAACCGCTCCGCTGGCCCGAGTGCTAGATACTCGTCCATCTTCTCATCCACTTCCTCCAGATCTTCTTCTTCACGCCCAAATGCCTGCTTATCCTGCTCCTCCTCCTCAGGGTCATCGTATTTTGCATTTCTCGTCAAGCTCTGATGTAGATCATATCTTGCTCTCCGCTCCCTTTCCTTCTCGAGGCGGTCACACACTAGAGGCCGGTACAGGATGCTGATGCTCTTCAACGGCCTCCTGATCTCCCCATCCCGTTTCGTGTCGTCACTGTCCCCTTCAACCAATCCCTCCAAAACCTTCATCCCACCCCACCACAACCCCTCACATCTCTTTTCCTCCCTCTCCCTCGCAACCCTCTCCCTATAATCCCCCTCCTCCGCTTTCATTCTTTTTACTCTCCCCATTTGCTCTTCAATCTCCTCTCTCACCTTCCTCTTTCGCTCGCTCTCATGTCCTATACCGCCTCTATCCTCTTTGGCTTCCGCGCTCAGGGGCTGCAGAAGAGCGTTAGGGTTGGAGGGGGCGCCGAGCGTGCTGCCCGGAGTATAGCCGAGTTTTGAGAGGAGCTGGAAGCCTTTCGAGGAGGGTGGAAGGGCGGTGTTGGTGGGGTTACCGGATGTTTCGCGGGGTTCCAACGCTTTTGGTGTTGCAGCTGCAATTGCTGCTTTTTCCTTGCGTATTCTCCGCTGGGCGGATGTTTCAAACTTAGATTTCTGCTCTGAGGGATCCGGGATCGTCATTGACATGTAGTCGTCTTCCGACTCGTCGGCGCCGATGGCGGCGGTTGAAGGGTCAGGGTGAGCGATTTTGGAGGGCATGATTGCTGCTCTTCAACAGTGTCAGCAAATAGAAAAGGAACGCGAGAACAAGCGCGCGCGAAGAACTCATCGGCTTAAAGCCGGATTGAATGCTTCGTGAAGAGCCATGAAGAGTAAAGTACCTTAAGGTAGTGCGTGCATCATGGTGCCTGTTATTTGATATAGGGTTCATTTAGGGCTTTTCCTGTGTATTTCCTGTCGTCCCATGCCCCGGTCGAAGTTGCGCGTTGCGGGCGCGGCCGGCGCTATTAAAAGCTTCCCATTGACGCAAGGAGATGGCTGCTTCAAAGCAGCTGGTCTTTGCTGCCTTCACTACTCTTTGTCTAGCATCGCTGCTGTACATATTCATTCTTCCTACAGTGCCAAACCTCCTACCTTGGCACTTGTCAGAAACCCCAAGCGATTCGTCTGCAGTATCCTTAAACATGACTATTCGCGCAGAAAAGTTTACCCCTGAGTATGATCATGTGCTAAAGATATCTAAATCTCTTACTTACAAGTCCCAGGGTACTGCTCTCTGCGCCTCGTCGCTCGCACGCTGTCCCCAATGCCGACGGAACCCTAGCACTATACACCGTTTCAACTTACAATTTTGAATCGCATAGCAAGATCTCGGGGATACGGGCAATGGACATTAGCAATGGCCAGTCAACGCTCATTACCAACGCTGAAAAGACTAGTGATCCCAATTGGCTTGGGCGCGGTAATGATCTCTTGTGGCTCAAGAGTAGGGACAAGAACGATCAAGGAAGCAACAGGACCAGCACCGAGATCATCATAGGAGCTGCATCCGAAGCGGGCAAGAGCTACGTCGCCGCTACCATTCCTGGGGCAATATCAAATGTCAAACTCAAAGCTCTTGATCAGGATCGACTCATCATCGCGTTCAGTGGTAGGTTCCTTCCTCCTTTTCTTTCCTTCTCTCTTTTCCTATATTTACTTTTGGTGCAAGCACCTTCCCACCATGGGGCCCCCCACTTACTTCCTGGATCTGGAGACTGTTCTATTTGCTTATCAAAGACTGTTACTACGGACTCAAGAAGGACCTTTCTCAGCTCTACTTCTATTGTTGTTTCTCAGCTGCCTCTCCATTATAGCCGATATTCTCGTCTTTGTGCTATCTTTTGCCTGGACTATGTTCTCAACGATCTCAATTAACTTGAAAAACAACGTCTTCGTTGTCGTATTTCCCGATAAGGCCGCTCTTAACCAGATAGCTTCGACTATTGCTCTTATCTTTGTTTCAGATCTTTTGCAAGTACTTCAGAGTACGGTTCCGTTTACAATCGAGTACTTCAAGACTCTGCTATCTTGCAATCGACTTGATCGATTTTGGGCTGTCTATCTGCTGATCTTAGAGAAATCTGATTATAAGTTAAAGATCTATGTCGACTCTGATACCGAAACAAAGCTGAGAGTTTGAAACAGGTTGCAGTGTTATATAAGAGAAAATATGCTATCTAAATTTGTCAAGAAAGCTTTAGACGATAGCTATTATATCAGCTACAAGAGTCTTCTATGCAGATGTTCGATTCCGGCTAGATGTCTACAGCCAACAATCCGCACTCTCTTTATTCTTCTTGAAGCCGGTTTTACCTTCGTCTTCTGCGCAATGTACGCAACAAAAGGCGATTATGGCATGTTTTCAATCTGCTCTTGAGACCGTGCTAGCCTAGAATATAGCGGCTTGTGCAGTTATTGTTGTCTCTCCGAGCTGGTTCTTGGCGATTGGGGATTCTCGAATAAAGAGCTCGCAATTCTAGCCAATCTTCGCAAAGCAAAGAAAAGAAAACGCGATCAGAATAGAGTTGACAGATTTCGAACCGCAAAAAAGCACTGGTGTGATTTTTGCAAAGTCTCAAGTGCCTCAAAGTACAGACTTGATCAGCATAACGCTACTCCTTCGCATCTTCGGAGAGCAGCAGATATGGTCGATTCTAAGAAGTCTTACAAATGCGTCTCTTGCAACATAAGCTTTAATTATACGGGCGTTCTTTATCGGCACCAGAAGTCGGTGAAGCACAAGGCGACAGTGTCGAATATCCTTAGAAGAAAATTCTAAGGACCTTATTTCAGACTGGACTTTTCTTGGTTTCTGCATTGTGCTATTATTTCGTTATCAGATGTATTAGAGGTCCCAGATCTTGAAGGGGCTGCTTCCTCGCCAGTATTTACGCCCGAGGGTAAAGGGGCTGCATTTTTGAAAATGAAGAGAAATGGTTATGAAAGCGACAAGAATCGCGTCATCCTTGTTCCAGACCTATATAAAATTTCAGCCGCTACTGAAATCATGAGTTTGAAAGATGGAGCCGGCCTGTGGGACCATAGTCCCAGCAGCCTTCGGTGGAGTAATGACGGTAAGACGTTGTATATCGAAGCCGAAGAGAATGGCAAAGGTCTTCTTTTCAAACTACCCGTACCGGTTAGCCCACCTGATCTTGACAAGCTGCCGGAGCCAGTGACAAACAGCGGCTATATATCTGATGCTCGACCTCTTTCAGCCAATTCTTCGCATCTTCTGGTGTCCAGTACAAATCTCGTTGACAACAGTGTCTACACAGTTATTGATCCGTCCGACCTCTCCTCTTCTAGGCAGCTGTCCTCCAATTCTCGGGAAGGTTTATCCTTCGGCTTATCGAAGGATCAAGTCTCGGAGATTTGGTTTCCGGGAGCTGGAAAGCAGGAGGTTCATGCTTGGGTCGTTAAACCCTCGAACTTCGACTCGAGCCGGAAGTACCCGCTTGCGTATCTAATTCATGGCGGGCCCCAAGGAGCATGGAGCGATCAATGGTCTACTCGATGGAACCCTGCGATATTCGCTGAGCAAGGCTACGTCGTCATCACACCCAACCCAACTGGCAGTACTGGCTACGGACAAGCATTCTGCGATGCAATCAAGGAGTCCTGGGGTGGCCTACCATACCAAGACTTGGTGAAGGGCTTCGACCATATCAAAGAGAAACTCGACTTCGTGGACACAGATCGCGCGGTTGCGCTCGGGGCGAGCTACGGTGGCTTCATGATGAACTGGATGCAAGGCCATGATTTGGGCCGAGAATTCAAGGCTCTGGTGTGTCATGATGGTGTATTCAGCATGGCAAATCAGATGAGTAGTGACGAGCAATATTTCCCGAATCATGACCTAGGTGGCACATATTACGAGAACATGCAGACATGGCAGAAATAGGATCCTGCTCGATTCACAGGGAACTGGAGTACCCCGATGCTGGTGATCCACAATGAACTTGATTACCGATTACCGATTAGGTATGTTGATGCTAGCTGCGAATTCTAAGCATGCCCAGCTAATGCATCCTTCAGTGAGGGTTTGGCGGCTTTCAACATTCTGCAAGAGCTTGGCGTTGAATCGAGGTTCCTGACGTTCCCAGACGAGAACCATTGGGTCTTGAATGAAGAGAATTCATTGGTATGGCATACCGTCGTACTAATTGGATCAATCGATTTGTGGGATTATCACCGTATAAGGAAGAGAGAGACCAGGGCTTCGTGGTACGGAGTCGGCCACTGGTCAAGCAAGACTCCATCCAAGAAAAGGACATGCCTATAAGGCATTAAGTTTAGGCGATGATCGAGTGAAACGAGCGAACAGCGGCACCACGGCGAAAGATCAGTGCTAGCAAACAGCACGGAGCAACAAAAATTTGCCTCTCGCTTGCGGGTCGTTTTTCTTAGCAGCTTTGACCCCCTTTCGGATGTCTCAAGGAAACCGAGACGGGTCTCGAGCAGCATGCGTCCGGGAAGACACATCTTTGCTCAACCCCCTGACCGAAGGAAGGATACTGACTCCGAAATTTTGAAGCGCAGACCTGAATCATCCTGTCAACAGTGGCTCTCCTACTTCGTTATTTACGGGCAGGTACATCAATCTCAAAGCTCAGCAGCAACGGCATGGGGGACATGGTGAGTGATGGAGGTGGTCGTGACCTGGTGGGCAGTTTAGCTTCTGTGGCTATCGCCCAAGCGTCTAAGGCTTCAAAATCGCGTCCGGAGTTCCCTTACCCTTTACGAGACCCCCTTTTGAGACCCCCTTTAGGAAGGACCCCTTTAGGGAAAGCACAAGCAACTGCTTAGGGTAAACTGGGCCAAAATCCAGACACTCGATTTGGTGAGCCTGATCACGTGTTGTGCGATGATAATGAGTCAACGTATTATATTGCCCACATATCTGTTCCAGCTGCACGATGATCGAGCATGATGAGAGACAAAGCACTTCCTTCGATGCCAGAAAAGCTTTCAAACTGGACCAAAATCAGCAGGGGTTCGCGGATCTGGAGGGGTAATAGAAAGGAAGTTGAGACCGGTAAGTGTCGCTCCCTTCTACATGCTTCTACATGACTGAAACAACGTTGGATTTTTCTTACCCTGAAAATAGAACGTTCCGTACTAATCTACCTTCCGGAGAGCAGAGGGCGGAAGCGAGAGCTATCCTTAGAGGAGTAGGCCGGGCATGAAGCGTAGGTTAGCCAGTTACTGCGATCCGTACTGCAGCATTACGATTGCGAAATGATTCTCAAGAACGCTCGCTCTTCCTCGGTCTCTCGTTGCCACTGCATCCTGCAAGACATGGTTGAGGTGGCAAACGAAACAAAGGGCCATACCTATACTATCTATCAAAGAACGCCGCACTCTTGGTATAGGCACCTCCTGATCAACAAAGAGACCTTGATCGTCTCTCGTCCCATTGTCACCTCTACCAGATTTCTCGAAACTCTCATTCCACCTCACATCATCCCATATTCACCAAACCCCCATTCCTCGTACGTTTCCCTACTCCTTCACGACCCATCGATTCACAGTGCAGCGCACCGAATCGCCCACTCTTTTTCCAGCAACCACATCTCCTCCTTCCCACCCCCCAGAAACCATCGAAGCCTGCCAGGAGCAGCCCTTCCGTCTATCAAACCAGAAAACACAAAAAAATATCCTTAACTACCACTCCCAGTACGCCTACCCACCACCCCAAAACCGAAACCATGACAACGCAACAACCCCCCCTAAAACGCACCCTCCACCACCTGCGCTGCCCCCTCGCCCCCCTCGTCAGCATCACAACCGGCACTTCCCACCCCTCCTTTCCCCCCACCTTACTACACTACCACCTCCTCACCGCCGCCGAGCTCGATGTTCTCGCGCACTACTACCACCAGCGCACGCCGTCGGAACACTCTTTTGGGTATCCCTTGCCTGTGCTCGGTCGCTGGCACGCTCCCTCGTCGTGTGCTCCGTCGTCGCCTACTTGGTCCACTGACGCGACCGCCTCCTGCTTTTCTCCTTCCTCCTCCTCCTCCTTCTCCTCCTCCTCCTCCTCCTCCTCCTCCTTCTCCTCCTCCTCTGCTTCCACGACGGAGCAAACCCTCCTGCAGCAAGTCAAAATCATAGTCAGCGATGGGGTAGCGAGAGATGAGAAGCAGACCGAAGCGAAGAGGAGACGATTCGGAAGATTCTGTGGGCTCAGGGGGTGTGAGAGCCCGGGGATGGAGGAGGGGGATGAGGATGTTATGAGAGTAGCGATGGAGGAGTGGGTTAAGGCGGGGTGGAGGAGGGGGGAGGAGAGAGCGATGAGAGAGTGTGTGGGGAGGGGGAAGGGGTGTTGGTAGTGAGGGATGTTGGAGTTTTGGGTGTAGCGGATGGTTGTATGATAGAAGTGTAGGATACGTTCCAAGACCCTGGTTATTTTGGCTTCTTCTGTGGCATGCACATGGGAAGAGTAGTATTTGTTGACCTCTTAGGAACGGCTTTTGGGGTCGGTGGGATACGTTGTGAGTATTTGTTGGGTATGTGAGATTGAGAAGACATTCTTCCACATCCATATACTCCAGGCTTCCCCACGGACAAGGTGCAATTGTATGAGTCAATAGATCGAGCCACCGTGCCGTCTATGATTGAATCCAACACAACAGTAAAGCATCCACAATCTCACATATGTCCGCCAATGAAATCACTCCATCGCCGCACCTCCGGGGGTATGCCCTCTTTCCGAGGTAGTTTCGCGTTCATGCACTGCGCAAACAACAGCGCCGTCTGTACATCCCATCAGTAATCTCCTCACCTCGACCAGACGTAGGAGAGGGGGGGTGACTATCGTACCTTTGGCTCCATGAACAACGGCACCCCGAAATCCACCGCATTCCTCCTCATCACATAATCCTCATCCAACAGCGTCCTCCCCCTCTGACTCGCAAGGTTGAACACCCCACGGATATCGTACTTCTGAAAGACCTCCCTCAACGCCCTCTTGTCCTCCTTCGGAAACTCAATCACCTCCACTGCGACATCGCCATTCTTCGCCGCCGACTCGAGATGCTCCTTGACCTTCGGATCCGCAGCGAAGAGCTTGTACTTCAATGGTCGCAGGTACTCCACGATGGCCGAGAGCTCCGGCTTCGACGTGTCCCCTCCAAACAGCAGCCCCTCGCCCGGCTCCGGCATACGGAAGTTCATGGTTGATTGCAGCGACGCCCAGTACGCCTCCAGCAGATCCTTGCCGAAGCACGCGATCTCGCCGGTGCTCGACATCTCGACGCCGAGGAACGGGTCGGCACCCGCAAGCCGAGTCCAGGAGAATTGTGGAACTTTCGTGGCGAGGTAGTCGCGCTTCACGGCCATGAGGTCGACGGGCTCGGGGACGTCGCGGTCGACCAGCGCTTTGGTGGCGATGTCGATGAAGTTTGTGCCGAGAACTTTGCTGACGAAGGGGAATGAGCGCGAGGCTCGGAGATTGCATTCGATGACCTTGAGAGCGGGTTCAGCGCCCGCTGGGTCGTCTGCCTTGATGATTTGCATGTTGAATGGTCCGGTAATCTTCCACGCCTTTGCGACTTTCTCGGCGATCTCTTTTACTCGGGCCATGATGCTCTCATCAAGGCTGGTAGGAGGTAATATCAATGTTGCATCGCCGGAGTGGACGCCAGCATTCTCGACGTGCTCACTGACGGCATGGACGAGGAGCTTGCCTGCTGAAGCGACGGCATCCACATCGATTTCTTGGGCATTCTCGATCATCTTTGTGATGACAACAGGATAATCTGGCGAGACGGCGCTCGCGGATACGAGTTTGTCTTTGAGCTCGTCGGAACTCTGGATAACGCTCATTGCTGCTCCGGAGAGCACATAACTTGGGCGAACGAGCACCGGGTAGGACACTTCGTCGGCAAACCTCTCGGCGTCGGCAACTGAAGTCAATTCCTTCCACGCTGGCTGGTCGACACCAATGCTGTCTAAGATTTGTGAAAACTTGTGACGATCCTCCGCTTTGTCAATGTCTTGAGGATCGGTTCCGAGTACATGGGCTTTGCCTGTTTCTTGCAGTTTCAATGCAATGTTCTGAGGTAATTGACCGCCAACAGACACAACCACGCCACTGGCTTGTTCGAGCTCATAGATATCCATGACCCGTTCATAGCTCAGCTCCTCGAAGTACAGTTTATCAGCAGTGTCGAAGTCGGTAGAAAATGTCTCGGGGTTGTACCATAAGGAAGTTAGCACATGGTCTGTGAGAATGTAAGAGATAAATGTAGAAGAAAAGGACCAAAAGTAGTTTTGGTGGTGCCGTCAGTCGAGCTCAGGGCTCGACTGGGCAGCAGCCATGTTCTGGGCGTAGGGGAGGAATTGACAGTATCAACCAGCAGACAAGTGAAGAGTGTAGTAGTTGAGATTGCCAACATGTGATACATCCTGGGGAAGCTACGGGGCATCCAGTGTCCGTCCAGAAGGAAGGTGCGTCCAGTGTCCGTCCAGGAGGAAGGTGCGTCCAGTGTCCGTCCAGGAGGAAGGTGCGTCCAGCTGGACATGACCGAAGAAAATCGTTAACTTACGTTGATCATGACGGTCTTTTTGCCCATCGCCTTCAACGAGATTGTAGCATTAACTGCACACCAATCAAACTCTACCGAACTGCCTATTCGATAGACTCCGCTTCCCAGTATGATGGTACCGTGGTCGTCGAAGGTAACGTCGTGAGATGTCGCATTGTAGGTGGTATACAGATAATTAGTATCCGCAGGGAATTCTGCAGCGAGGGTATCAATTTTCTTTACAAAGGGACGGATTCCAAAACCTTTTCTTCGTGCTCGAACGTCATCTTCTGTGCTGCCGACGCAGTCAGCTATCTGTCGATCAGAGAATCCGAGCTTCTTTGCTTTGCTTAGGAGCTCTTGTTTGAGACCGAATAGACTACCAACATCTTTCAGCTCGTAGTGGCAGTCCACTATGTTCTGCAACTTATACAAAAACCATTTGTCGATCTTCGTCAGGTCATGGACCTTGTCCACGGAGTAATTCTCATGCAGCATGGCTTGACCAACAGCGAGCCATCTTCGATCCGTGGGATTGCGTAATACTTCATCCAAGTCATCGAACTTATCACCTTGAAGCCCGACATATTTTGGATCAACCTGACGGATAGCTTTCTGTATCGACTCCTCAAAGGTCCTACCTATAGCCATGACCTCGCCGACGGACTTCATGGAGCTTCCAATATCTCTGTTGACATGCTGAAATTTGCTTAGATCCCATCGCGGAATTTTGGTCACAACGTAGTCGAGACTTGGCTCAAAGTTGGCAGTAGTTGTCTTCGTGACCGCATTAGGTAACTCAGGAAGCGTGTGTCCAAGTCCGATCTTTGCTGCGGTATAGGCCAATGGGTATCCTGTGGCCTTTGAAGCAAGGGCTGAAGACCTCGACAATCTTGGGTTCACTTCAATAACTCGATAGTCGAGGTTGTTGGGGGACATTGCATATTGAACGTTACATTCCCCTACTACACCTAAATGCCGCACAATCTTGATCGCAGCAGTTCGTAGCATATGGTACTCCTCGTCACTCAACGTTTGACTTGGGGCCACGACTATGCTGTCACCAGTATGCGTTCCCAAAGGATCAAAATTCTCCATGTTACAGACAGTGATACAATTGTTATCAGCATCTCGCACCACTTCATACTCTAGTTCCTTCCATCCCTTCAAAGATCTTTCGATCAGTATCTGGGGGGATAACGTCAGAGATCTTGAGGAGAGATTCTTAAGCTCTTCTTCGTTCGCGGCGAAGCCAGACCCAAGACCGCCTAGGGCATAAGCTGATCGAGAGATGATAGGATAGCCTATTTTCTTTGCTGCAGCGAGAGCCTCATCAACTGTGTTACAGGCAACAGACTCAGCGATTGGGATGTTGATTTCCTTCAGAGCTTGTGCGAAAAGACCACGGTCTTCACTAGTTCGTAAGGAATTGATGCTTGTGCCTAGCACTTTGACATTGTATCGATCGAATATGCCCATTTCATCCATTTTCACACCCAGGTTGAGAGCTGTCTGGCCACCAAAGGTCAAAAGTATACCATCGGGCTTTTCGCGTTCTATGACATATGTGACATATTCTGGAGTGACTGGTAGGTAGTAGACCTCATCAGCGAGTTTGTGATCGGTTTGTATCGTAGCGATATTCGGGTTGATAAGGACTGTCGCGACATTGGCTTCTTTGAGTGCTTTCAGCGCTTGAGATCCTGTGCGTCCGCAAGGCACAGCTAGTCAGCCTCTACTCAATTATATTCAGTCCCGTACCAACTTAGGATCTGAAGAAAAACCGGGCTTCCAACTCCTTTAGACTCACCAGAGTAGTCAAACTCCCCCGCCTGTCCAATGCTCAAGCCTCCGCTTCCAATGACCAGCACCTTTTTGACGGCTACGAGCTTCTTCTGGTTGCCAATCACACCACTCTCTATGTATGCTTTGGCGCTTGGAGCCTCCTGGCCTGTGATAGCCCGTCGGGCAGAGCTTGCGAAGGTTCTTCTGTGTTGACATTGTAGACTATGGGTGAACGGTGTCCGCAGCCCAGTCCATGAACACAACTGAATTGCAGCAAAGCCGCGTCCGGGGACCCTTGAAGTTGTGGTTCGGCTGGATCGAAACAATGTGAAAGGACGGCCTGCAAGTCTACCGGACAAAGCCATGTCCTATAGCAGCATCAATTTTCGTAGCGCCAATTGGCGTCTAGCATCACACCGAACTTCAAGAGAGCTCCAGCCCGGGTGCCGAACGCACCACGGGCGTTGAACAGAGTTGTTACAAGATTGCGTAGGGGTTCAAGGTCACAATCGAAAGCGAGTTGGGAGAGCTTCGGATAAGGAACAATTGTGAGAACAAGTGGCAAAAAGGGATCACCTGTCTGGTCTCCGAGAAGCAGAGTAGTCTTGCCGTGGGATGGGAATTTAGAGAGAATCGATGGGACTGGTCATTGGCGTAATTCGTGCGGACAAGCAATCGCAGACTGACTGCTGATTTTTTGGTGCCAAGAGTTCTGCGATGGCGGCTAGTAGCTCACAGCCCTACCTTGTCGGCACCAGCAATTGATTGGCTAACTAAGTTGCTAAGAATGTTGGACGCTGTGATAGTCCCAAATGCTGAGAAAGACTCAAGCATCTTGCATCAGTCCAATTGCTGTTGACGAGTTATTGAGCGTTCCAAAGCTCCTTCGAATTGGAGTACTCGGGAGCGAGTCACGCATGTCACGTATCGATTCGAAGCCACGAATCGCTTGGCAATTTCCTGGCACCCTAGTCTCCTTCGAGGTTTTGAGACCTTCCAGTTCTGTCGGGTGGGGAGAACAACTTGAAGGTCTGCTGACCATCGCCGAACTGTTCTCGAACCACCCTCGGACCATCCTCGGATCATCCCGGGATCATGTTGGGATCGTTTCCTAACCCAAGATTCTCTCACGATTATTTTTCTCGCACGATCATCTTCCATTGAAGACCTTCTCCGATGCCCAATTTCGACAGCCGAACGTCGAAACCTACATCTGGCCTAGCAAGAGAACATATTATTATCCAAAATCAATAAAGAGCCGCACGTGATATGGGAATACTTAGGCACCAGCATATCTATGGCAGAGGAAACGTCGCGGGATTACAGTCAGCAGAACAACTCATTGACGAATTCACAAAGCAGGAGAAGCTGGTATCGATGGAAAAACCAGTATTTAGATAATCGTGGCCTTGTAACACCTTTAGGATTTGGAGTTCTTCTGTCGTTTCTCTTGTTTGTTCAATCATCTTTACGTATTCAACGGGCTCAGTGCTCAGACGTTCCTTGACCTCTGTATCAAGAGAGGAAGAGTCAACTTTAAGGCCGAGGCTACGGACTGCGAGCGTTAGTACTTCAGGATGAGGACTCATCGACAGCTCATACCTTGCCGATTGATCTCCGACAAACGGATTGTATGAGTCCTCGAAGCGAAATTGCGCTCTGCGTGTTCCGAGTAAGTCGAGTAAGACTCGGAAGAATCAGGAAACGTGCTGTTCGAAGACGTCGTGTTGAATGTCAGCTGAGTAGCATAGTGGAACAGAGACAAAAGGACAAGGGAAGATGGATCGGCGTATTGCAGATTATCCCCTTGGCATACTGGGTAATTTCAGCATTGACAGCCATACCGATGTTGACAACGACGGTCATAAAGACATATAGCATTTACAACCAAGGGGGAATGGGCGCTAGGTTCTTCAAGACCATTGCTGTTGAGGGTGACGTTTGGGTCACAGCTCTGTCCGCCATTGAGAAGGGAATTGCTGCCTGCCCTGCTCCTGGGCAGGGTCAATGAATGCTTCAGGTCTCGAAGCGTGGTCGTTAACATCCATGCTGCTAGACAAGTTTTTAAATATTTCACATCGATGATGTATATATTGAGTGTCGGTACATGTAGGTGATGATTGCAAGTCGGAATCGGTTGGCACCGCAAGAATTGGTGTTAAATCGAACTTACGATTGGCAGTGTAAAATGGTCAATCAAGTCTTTAGACAAGGGTGAACAAAGCCGAATACAGCAGCCCGATACTCCACCACCAGGCTGCACACATCGAGCGAGAATGATTTGGAGGCAGTGCAGTATCGTAGCGCATGCATGCAAGCATCATTCTGATGACTGGTGTCCGGCGGTTAAGATCCCACATGGTGGCGGGTAAATAATATCCCTTAGACCGGTAGTGATGCAGCCGCGGGAATTGTCGATCTACCGGCGGACTTGAATGCACAGTCTTATCTCCATCTTAATTAAGTGGCCAGATTTCAGATACTGCGAAGGCCTGACTTATTCTCGACTGCCAAAGAGCTTGTCGTAGTATCCAAGCTTACAGTCAAGTAAAGGAATAGCTCTTCCTGCTCGGTAGACGATGGCCACAATGTCGTGTTGGCATAGTGAAAGCTGGCTGGGCAAAATGCAAGACCTCTACAGTACTTTGTAGGCACACAGCTCTAACAAGAGCTTAGCTAAACGAGTCGCCCCGGTAATGACCTCCACAAAACCAGTGGCGCTACTAGTGTGTGCGAGGCTGTACTCCCAAGCGCTCATGTTAAACACGGGCCGCCATAAGTAAAGTATCGGCTGCGAAGTGATGATATCTTGGGTGCCAGCCATGCGTCTGCGTGCGCGATAGGTCGCTGCATGGTAGACGGCTATGAGGTTCCTTCGCAGAAGCTCCAAGCCTGCATGGCGCTGCCGACTGACTCTCACGGCTCGTGCTGATTTGCAGCCTCGCCTCCCGAGCGTTCGATTTCTTTATCGTATGCTTCACTGGTCCGCGATAGTGCTAATCGAAGAAACTAATCGCTCAGCCCGTGATGCATAACGGCTCTCCACTTGAAGAGGGGGGGGGCCCGCTGATCGAACATATCGACATACGGAGTGCTCTTGGGTTTCATCAGGTCTCGATCTGCGTTTCGCTATGATCTTCTGATAGAGCGAATGCTCAGACCTGGAAGCTCGGAATGGTCTGCCAGTGTGACCACCGAAAGGGATAAGGAGCTTGGGAGGGGTCATTAGAGGTCATCGAATTTAATATCACTCTGCCGTTGCTCCCACGGTATCAAGACCTGGCCAGAATCTCGAAATCTTGACTGGCGTGGATTGCGACGTACCACACTCCGACCAAGAGCTTAGTCATTTCACATATCCCAAAAGATCTCTGCTGGGATCTTATTACCCTTAGGGAAATGTCCGATAAGGGGGACTCTGAGTCTGAAAAGGTGGAGAGAGCCCTTATCAGAAGCACCTCGTCTACGAATATCGACAAGGTCATAGCACAAATACAATGCGAGATTCCAGATGTAACGTCACCACAAAGCAGCAGCCAAGGAGGCGAGGGAACGGGTGCAGAGGCGCCAGATGTAGGTATCCTCACCATGCCAAGAGATACTTTCCATAGTAATAATCGATAAGCCTCCACCTGACGAGTACGATGTCTCTACTGACGAGTCAGCGGTTTCTGATCGGTCTGACGAGACTCCCGAAAAGGCTGGCGACTCGGTCCCGATTCTAAAGAAGTCTGGCGAGCATATGCTGTATACCACAACATCAGAAGAGTCAATCTCAGCTCCAGCGGAGCCTACCGAGCAAGCGCCCGCTTCAGTGGAACCTAACGAGCCAGCGTCGAAAGCGAAACCTGGGAAGCCAATCGTGTCAGGCCCAGCAAAGTCTGCAGAGTCAGAGCCGGCCACACTAAAGGTCGGCGAGCATATCAGAACTGAAGCAAAGCCTGACGAGCCGGTCTCGGCTCAAGCTATATCCGAAGAGGAGCGAGGTATTCATAGCTATCATTGCACGACAAGCCTGGCACTGACGTGTCATAGTCAATGAACAAAAGGTGCTATTAGATGACCATACTGCTGCCGGTGAATTAGCAAAAGCATTAAACACAAAGCCTACGACCGGCGTAGAATCAGCAAATATCAACTCTTCCGAAAATGAACCCTCGGCATCCGGGTCTCATTCATCAGACCACAAGATCAGTAGTGAATACGGGAAGCAAGGTGACCTAGCAAAGCCTGATCCCTCAACCATCAAAAGTTCCCGCCAAGATCAAATCAAGCTGGGCATTGCGAGAGAGCTTATTTGTAGAAATTTAAACTACTGGCCAAAATGTCACGAAACTCTAACATCAGGTTTACTCCGGACAGTCTGGTTTCCTATATCCGGCAGTCTGATTAGCCACATTACCCCTTATTGCGCAACCCACCTAGTAGGCACTATACCTAATAAGGAACACCCCGCCGTCGTCATCGACAATTGTGTATGAAGTAACCTTACTGACAATGTTTCTGGGGGAGTTTTGAATTCAGTGTATGGCCGGCACCTTTGTCGACCCGATGCATTGATAACATTTTATCCTCCACCTTCTCTTCTCCACATCTACACCTCCACATGATTGAGCCTTGCGCCCGACATAATGAGGCTTTGGTTAGGTACTCGGAGGAGTATTCAATCTGACAGCCCCATAAGACCAGTAAAGCGCTACTCAAAGACTTCCCATTGCAATCACTGTGCGGCATTCCTAAGTGTGTGAAGGATTTGCTCGACATGGCACAAGATCTGGCTGAAAATCCATTGCGAAGCTCCGATTATTCACCGAACGAGGACTGGATATATTTCGAAGAGAAACTCTTGCAAGAAGCGCCAAGGTTGTTCCAGGAAGATAGCGGTAGTAAGGTGCTCCTTGAATTTACGGTCAAGTCGGATCCGGGTCATCATAATTGTACTTCATTGATTGTCGCAAAAGCTAATCCCCAAGCAGGCGTACAGTCAATCGTGCTTGGCGAAGATCTGATTCGGATCTCACACCCGGAGGTCAGGACTCCAGATGCCAAAGATTTCTATGCTTATCTTTCTGCATTTACATTAGTATGCATATGACTCTTGCTAGTATGGAAATATCCTCATCACGATAAGAACAACATCAGTTGATTGTGACCAAAAGTATAATCAATCAAGCGAATAGCTGAGCCGAGCTCTCTATTACCTTGAATGCCTTCCAAGCCATTTTCTCAAGACACAACATCTCCGCGGCCTATATAAGTTACGTACGAGCGTTTGGGTACCGAGTCAAGGACGAGGAATGTAGTCGGAGTACGTACTACTGGAAGATCGACCCGGATTCTGGCTCTGAGGGTGAGCTGACCTCTCTCAATGGACGTGGACATGCTGTGCTGAAGAAGTGAAAGAATTTTGCCACAAAACCAAGTACATCAGCCGAAACGGGCGCGCTGAAGGCGATACGTGGTCAATCAGGCAGACTGGCATCTATGAAAAACGCAATATGAACACAGGACAGTCTGTTTGGATCCTTCTTCAGCCTTCAGAGCGTGTACACAGACGCTTGAGGGAAGGGTTTGTGGCACGAAGCCGGTCGGGTACTAGTAATCAGATGGTGACGACCTTGCACGCTGCTTTGCTAATCGCTGCGCATCGTGAGTGGGCGGAGTATCTGGTAGATATAAATGGGGAAGTACAGCACCTGGTAAATCTTATCGGCAAAAAACTCCTAGTTGTTTTGATAATCGGATTTCCAGGAGAAAGAAGCCATGTACTCGAGTGTTGATAAGGAATGTGAGGTAGATTTTTCAATCAAATTTGAAAACCGTCAGAAAATTCAGACATGTCAAAGCAAACTCTTGAAAGTCCTCCATGCCTTGGATACGAACATTGGTATAATTCAGGGTTGTGAAAGACGACGCCGAACGCTTGCGAAATTATCCGACACCCCTGAATCTAAAATCGCCATGCTAGACCTGCAAGCTCATTTGGCGGAGCTCAAAGCCCATGAAGCTGTGACCCAACGTAGAATGCTTCGATGCACCTCAACCGCAAGCTTAGTATGCTGAATGTAAAGGCTCTCATACGAAGGACGTTCACTGACGAATGCCAAAGCTTGAGAAGATCCTTGAGTATCGGAATAGCCAAGCTCTGCGACTCATCGCGTCCGCTCAAAGATTGGATGGCGAGATCATGGCACGTCTGTTCAAGAATATGGCCCAAGACTCAAACTTGCTTAGGACTCTGACGATGATGGCTAGCCTCTACCTCCCAGCCTCTTTGCTTGCGGTGCGTGTCTAACAGAATGTCGAATCTTTTCGACAAGGTAGCTAACAAGAAACGCGTAGACCATATTCAGCTCCAATTTGGTCCAGCGAGGAGCTGGCAAGGAGATTAGCGATCATTCTCACCTCGTTATTGCGCAAGACTTCTGGGTATACATCGTGGTAACGCTACCGTTGGTAGGGATGACCATAGTATTGATGGCTTGGATGCGTAGAAGGTCTGTGGTGCTTACGAAGTGAGAAGGCCACGACAGACTTTTTGGGGATAGTACACTCTGCAGTTCTTTTGAAGAATCGTGAGAAAGTGTTGCTCTAGAACAGCGATTGACAAGAAGACCGCCTACCGCGCCTCACAACATACTATTTACTTTATCTCATCGGACTTAGTACCTCGTGCTTTTGCCATCCAACTATCTACGGGTATCTCATGCAAGAAAGGAATATTGCTGCACCCATAGTAGAGATTTTCTACGACGCCGCCCACCATGCCAGATGAACAAATACTGATCTCTCACTCCGCAATCAACTCAACCTTCTGACTCACTGACGGAGCTCCACTATCGAGAGCCGCTTGTTGAATCTTGTCCGCTATTGCCGATATTCCGTTGGTTTCGCGCATCACAATTTGCAGAAACGTTGCGAGCACGATAGCGAGCTCTTGGCCTCTCTTGTCATCATCGAAATTTCTCGGATCCACCCCTTGGAGTAGGAGCTTCTCTACCCGCTGTTCTGAGACCATCTCTAATACCTGTGTCATCTTCGTGACAGCATCATTGCTGTGCCCATGCGCCGACAATGTCTTCCGCCGCCGTCTCCCACTCTTCTCACCCCCAATAGCCACACGAGCTACTTGAAGCATGATCATCCGAGCTGTGCTCTGATCGGGATAGAAACCAAATAGTTCTTTCAAGGCGTACAGCGCCACTATCGTTCCTTCGAGGTCTTTGTGAAGGCACAGGCAGCGTAAGATTTGGTCGTACAGTTGTCTGGTCGCCTCTGCAAGGACATTCTTTCGAGTCGTTGGCCCCAGCCCGGTGTACCAGCTGAGCATCTCTCGAAGTATGCGCCGAGGACCAGGAAAGTTGTCTTGAGGATATACCGCCAGTCTGTCCAGGTGTCGCTTTTCGCAATCCCATAAACAGGCGAAGGATTCCAGATCTGGCGACACGTGTTTAGGTCGATGTAAGTAAATATCCCAAGCGATATTGTGACGCCCCTGACGAAGCTCGGCGTACAACACATGGTTCATCCAGTACGAATTTGGGGGTATTTCTGCTTGTGAGAAACTGACCTTCAGTTCCTCGGTGTGCTTATCCACCATACGGCGCTCGTAGTCAAGCAGTAGCAGCGAAAAGGTTTCAATTGTGGCAGGAGCAAGCATGCGTCGCCGGAGGTAGCGAGCAACTTGCCAAGTCGGACGGCCTGCTATTCCGTTGCCTTGATCAATCTTCTCTCCGCGACGCTTCTTCACGAGATCGAGTCGCTGACGTATCATGGCCCAGCCTAATTGCTCGGCCTTTGCTCTATCTTCTGCGCTGCTGCTGCGTAACCAGGCACCGATGATACCGTTGAGATGCTTTGAATCCGGTCTCACGCCTCGCTCGATCATCAGCTCCACAACGGACGCTGCCGCATCAGTCTCCCCAATACCTATAAGGTGTTTCATCCAGCTCCCATAGAAATATTTGTTCTGGAACTGCCGAGGTAATACGGTCAGTGCAGTTAGAGAAATTTCATTAAGTTGTCCTAAGTCGACACTTTGATTCTGTAGTCTTCCGGCAAGGCCTAAGGATGTGCCATAAAGCCTCTCAGATGTATACTCATGGTCTTGTCCGAAGAGCATGAGGTCTTTGAACACGGCCAGCGCCACATCGGTCCGCCCAGCGTTGAGAAAACTCAGCGTTAAATAGTCGTAATCCCGGACTCGTATCTCAGACCCGAGCTTCTCGCGCAGACGTAGGTATAGCGCCCACGCATTCTTGATGCTAGCATCGTCTCCACGCTTGACCCATGCTACAATTACCGGAACAAGAATTGGCGATATCATGTCATGCGCCGCTTCTGACACAAGCTTCAGGGCCAACACCTGAGCCCGCTCCGGATCTCCTAGCTGTGCGAACATATGTATACCTAGTAACCCGTATTCTGAGCGCGTTTCCTCTCTACGTGCGAGACGTGACTCGTAGCTCTCCCACTGCAGTTGAGCATCATGCAGGCGATCCTCACGGAGTAACGCATCGATATAGAGCAATGCCTGTTGGTTTGTCAAATTCTTCCCACTTAAAGACAGATCCGCCGCAATAGTGCACAAATGCCCAGCCTGACGTGGATCATCTGCGCTACCATTGCTTTGGCTTTCCCACAACACTCTGAATATGCTATCGGGCACCAGGCGTAGGAGTGGAGGGAGGCTTCGTTTGGCCGACTCATATGCCCTCCACAGGCTTCTTCGAATTGCTGCATTGGAGATATCGTCGGCTGCTTCGCGAAGGCGCTTGTCAAGGTTTTGCAGGTGTATGACCTGCTGTGGAGACAACTGCAGCCTTGGCCCCAGGCTAGCTAATTTCGGTAGGTCAATCAACGAGATAGGCACCTCAGACATGTCGAGGTCCTCATCGTCTTCATTGTCGGGCTCTGCCAAAGCTTTGCGGACCTTCGCCTGGTCTTCCTCTGAAAGGGTTGCGATCAGAGGCTCGACCAATGAAGGTTTGCCCTCACCACGGAGTCCAGCGATCTCAGCTCCCAATTGATCAATCCTATCTTTCAGAGCTTTGGCCTCCTTGGAAAAGTCGCCGCCATCTTCTGGGTCTACACGCTTTCGTCCGAGCCCCGGAGCTAGTTGTTCGAAGAAGTTGAATATCGATTTCTTCTTCGGTTCAGGTTCGTCTGAGTTTGATGCAAGGGTGCGCCTGGGAGTTCGTGCATAATGGCCCAACGCCAGAAGCTTCCTTGGGTCTGGTTGACCATGGTATGACCGACTCCTACGCGCAATCAGCAGTAGCATCAATGAAAGGCGTGCATTGATCGGCGTAAAAAAAAAAATTCTCCGAGCACGTTTTATCAAAAGCATACCGGTTCCACGGGCCGTCTCAGCCGTTGAAACGCCGGGCCGAGCTTCCCCTCTTGGTTTACCTTTCCCTGGCCCGGAGTGCTTACGACTTACGAGCAATACGTTTGAAGACGTGGGTGCTGAAGAAATCAGAGATCCTAGTGCGATGCTCCCTATCGTTGCCTCGAAACTATTGGAGGCCTGCTTGTTGGCCCTCCATCACTCGTTATTGACGTGCCGGGCGCTCAGCAAGCCTCCTTGAGCCGCCTCTTTTCCTTCTTTCCTTTCCTAAATCTTTGACTCAAGAATCAATGGTTGTTTTGAGTCCCTTGTAGAATTTTTAGGCCAATTGATGTAGAACTCCCTCAACTTATCGTGACTCATAGGTTGAATGTGCCAAGCAACAAATACTGGGATAGGTGAGCAGGTTTCCCTGAAGTACATATTGATGGGATTCCTCCTCTCGTTCCCTCTTTCTTTCTCTATATTCTATCAACCAATACAACAATCACAGAAAACATGTTACTCCAAACTTCACTTTACTACAAAATATTACCATATCTTAATGAACATCAAAAGCGCCATGAATGACAACTTACGACGTATCGGCGCAGGATTCTGTGGTTCGGTCTGGGCGCCACGTACAGCATCTGAGAATGCTCATTCCTTCAAACGAGAAGATGGTGGGCCAGGCAGATCAGTCTACAACGACTATGTCATGCACCAAAAGATCCTCAGCGCTTTATCTATTAGCCAGTCTGCCAACCAGTCGAAAGTCCATGTGACTGGCTGCTGGAAGTAAGTCCGTGCTGACGATCAGATGTGGTGGGATGAAAACCTCTCACGCTTCCCTCAAAATCATCAAAAACCCTGCAACGTCCTCGTCACCGATCGCATACCACCATTTCCTCAAGCAGTGCGAGACAGCATCATCAACATGTACTGCCCAGAATCTCTAAGACGGTCGACCAGATCATCAGAACCAGATCGAGATTGCCTCATCCGACCATATCTGGGACGAAGACGCCGTTTGGAAAGGCAGTCAAAGTTCAATGCCTTCAGCCTCCGCAACTATCCTCTCCACATCGACCAAGTCAAAGAGCTTGCGTTGCCTGCCACACTCTACGCGCGAACAATGGCAGAGACACTCGCAGACTTGTACTGGAAAGCGCATGTAGACGCAAACGACGTGGAATTCGTACTTGCTCCCCCAAGGACAGGCCCTGGCCACCCAGCAAACCACAAACCTGATAGGGCCCATCCCTCGATGATCAAGTCGCACATCTTGGGAGACCTCGCCGTCTGGCTCCTCGACTTCGATTGCTGCAGAGACATGTCCATGGACGAAGCAGGCGTAGAACAAGCTGCAGCGGCATTCTGCAGAAACGACCCTTATTACCCGCGTCCAAAGCCCGACGATCCTGAGATTCAGGAACTCTGGGAGAATTTTAAGGAGCGGTTTCTTAAAGCGAGTGAGGCTGTACTAGGTACTGAAAGTCCGGAAGCTCGTCTCCCTGCGCTGTGGGTCGAATTGGTCGAGCGGAAACGTCAACCCAGAGTCGACGCTGGAACCGAATAGGTATTTTCGAAGACTTCGAGACTCACGGTAAGATCTTCTGCGTTGGCACGGTACTCGTCTAGGGCCTTGTCGAGTAGTGAGGGACTGCTTACTCGGCTCTCTTGAGCATCGATGCAATGAAATAACGATGGACTGATATACCAGTGAAGAACCAATGTCAAAGCGGCGAACCGTCCAAGGTCCTCACAGGCTCAATCGAACCAACAATAGAATAGTCAAGACGACCTTAAAGAAGCGAGTGATTCAGTGATCGAAAGGGGTTTGCCAAGCACAGGAGCGAGCACTTATCTGGACTGGGCAAACGGGGTAGTGCGGTTATATACTATAACAGCCTCATAATGATAGCAGAATAGAACTTCCCAATAATCGATTTTTGCAGCCAAGCTTGCTAGCTACCACCACCCCTACTCTTCCTCCTCATCCTCATCCTCATCCATCCCCTCCGCAACCGTGATCTTAAACGACGGATCCTGATCCACACCCACATAGCTATCACTCATCAAATACAGCGTCAAATCCTTCTCCCCCGGCGTACTAGGCGCCGCAAACTCCAGCCTCGTCTCCAACTTCTTCCCGAACGTAACCCGCTTGATCGCAAGCAAACTCTTCGTACTCTCCTCCCCCACCACCAACCACCAATTCTCCATTTTCTTCGTCGGGTAGAACGGCGCGTGCACGGTCGTGTCCGGCTCTTCCTCCTCGTCCACATCGCGCGTGATCTTGATCTTCAGATATCCCGGCGCGCTGGTGGTGATCTGGTCTGGGTTTTCGATCTCGAAGTCGAGCTCGACGTTGGGGTACTTGCTATTTGTGAAATTGGCAACTTCGGCGAGTTGCTTGTTTTCGAGGCCGAGGCGGGCGATGATCTTCTCGTAGTTGTCGTTGTCGGGGTCCATGAGGTCCATGAATTCGAAGACGTCTTTGGCGCTGTGGTTTGGTTTGTTAGTATTTGTGGTTATAGGGGTGGGAGGATGTTGAGCAAATACATACCCGAAGTCGTTGGCAGCCTTGATGACCTCTGGAGAGAAGTAGGGGATTTGCTTCAGCGGACTGTCGCGATCCCACATCGCTTGCACGACCATTTGTGACATTTCCATAGCGCTCATGGCGTTGAGATGGCCATCAGACGAGAGCACATCGACGCAACCACTGAGGAGGTTCAGTACCTTCGACACGATGATCTCCTGGTCTTTGGCGAGGTCTGCTGGTAATTGCATCCTCGAGAAATGGGCCTGCAGCAAGACGAAAGCCTTGAAATGCGGAGATTCGTACGCAGGCTGGGCCATCTTCACGGGCATACGGTCGTAAATCCTCCGCAAGATCCTCTCCTCGTGACGCCGTAATTGTATGGATTCGAACTCTGTGGCCGAGGTAACGATTTCTAGTATACCTTTGAGCTTTGTCCGGGCGTTGAGCGAGAGGAGGAAGGTCTGCATGGTGATGAAGGAGATGTTGTAGTAGGCTGCGATCATAGCGGCATTGAGAGGTGTGACGGTATCATCTTCTTCGTCGAGCTCAATGATTTTTGCTTCTGAGAGGTCTTTGAGCGTGTTCTCAACTAATTCCGAGAGGTGCGTGCTCAGGCCTTCATGCGAAGTATCGGAGAGGCCGTAAAAGCTTGGATTGGCTAGTAATCGCCGATAGAAGTAGGTATAGGTAGCCCAATCAACGGCATCTTGTGTAGAGCCGATGATCTTCGTACTGATCTCCGACACAAACGCATCATGTAGATAGACCTGCAGATGGCTCTCGATGGGGAGCGCTTCGTTCAAGAACTTCTTATAATACTCGCGTTTCACCGCCGGTACCATAAGCAATCCTCTGCTGACTTTGTCCTCCATTGGTCGACTAGCCTTTCCGAACATCTGAAGGATCTCGCTGATAGGGTAGTCGATGTACCGATGTTCTCGCCCCTCGTAAAATTGAGTCCCCATGACTACAACCAGATGAGCCGTACAGTCGAGTTCCCAGCAGATATCTCGCGACGCGATCATCACTTGAAGAGCGCCTCTTGAGTACAGGTGCGATACAATGCGCTTGTCATTGCTGTCGAGACCTTCGTGGAAATAGCCTATGCCGTGAGACATAGAATCCGCCAGCGCGCTCTCGTGCACATGGCGCAGAACTGGGGCTATGTCTTCGATGCTAGGATGCAAAAACCTGTCTTCGTCATCGTCTGCGACACAGGCCGCCAGCAGGTCGAGCGCACTAGCTCGAGTCTGCTTTCGGTTCGGAACGAAGACGATTGCTGGCTTGTCTGGCGACATCTGCAGGATCGAGGTGTACATAGGCTTTGCCATTGCGAGCATGAGCGACGGAAAGTGAGGAATAGTGAATGATTGGATGTGGAGTTCGAGAGGTATGGGCCGCACTTGCGGGCTGAAGTTATATATGGTATGCTTTGTGGCACCTAGCCATTCTCCAATGTCGCGAGCGTTAGACAAGGAAACGCTTAGGCCGATGATTCTCATGTTGCTTTCCATTTGCAGGGCGATGTAGTGCATGCGAGACACTATGATCTCATAAATGAATCCTCCTTGTCCACCCAGCATATGAAGCTCGTCGGCAATGAAGAGCTTCACGTTCTGTACATTCTTTCGTCGCTGCCACTGCCGCGAAAGGACGTCCCATTGAACAGGTGTGGCTAGCACAAGATCTGCCCGCTCTAGGATCTTCAAATCGGCGGTAGTCTCGCCAGTAAGCTTCGAGATCTGTTTTCCACCAGCGACTTTGCCTAATCGACCCTTCCAGTCTGCAAGCCTCTGATCGACTAAGTCTTGGAATGGCGCGATGTAGACTGCTCGTCCTGAGGTCTGCGAGGACCAGTGCCGAAGAATCGCAAATTCTGCACATATGGTTTTTCCAGCGCCCGTCGCCGCTCCGATCAGCACGCTGTCGTTCGTAGAGTAAAGTGAGCTGAACACTTGGGTTTGGATCTTATTGAATCGCTGCCACTTTGGATAGAGATCTTGATAATCCTGTCTCTTGAGTGCAGATACCGGCAGTGGTTGTAGATCTAGCAATGGTGTATGCGCTGGGAACTTTTCGGGAAGAATGAGCTTGTCAAAGGATACCGCGAGCTTTGTCTCTGACTGGAGCCAGCGGTCGGAGAGTAGAGTTATAAAGTAGTTCGGCGGCATAGGTTCGGTGATTGGCACTGTAAATTCAACGAGGTGCTCTTTCATCTCCGACTGCGCATAGTCTCGACGTAATATGAAGGCATCGTGGAAGAGGATATCCTCGCCGTCGCAATCTTCAACGAGGATCCAGAAGCTTTCTGCCGTTCCATGAAGGGTATCATCCCATTCGAAGTTCGGTGTGATAGTAAGCTCGACACGGAGCATCGAACGCGTTACCGGCTGCACCTGGGCCTGGACCTCCAGCCGGGGAAATTTCTGGACCAAGTTGCAGACTGTCTTACCAGCCTTTGGCATACCTAATAATTCACCCATGCGCGGAGGGTCTAGATCAAAGTAGCTAGCCCAGGGCACATCGATCTTTTCGGTCTTTGTGATGATGTCTCTGGGGCACATCGAAGGAGGGTATTGACGTAAAGGCGTCATCGTAGGCCACATTCGCCGCTCAGCCATCTTGCATAGGTCTAGCGCTGTCTTTGCAACCGAAGCCCATCCTTTCTTCAGGCATATCTCGAATATTGCTCTCAAGATACGGCCAGCTGATTGCGTGACATAGACCAAATCGGCCATCAACGCAAGTCCTTCAAGCTTGAGCCGCGAGATGTACGCCTGCAGCAGCACATTGATCTTGCAATGGGGCTCTTCAATACTCTCCTTCACTGGAATCGGTACCCTACCCATGAGCTTCGCTAATTCGAGTTTCTCGTCTTGCCTCACAGGGATGAACTTGAACTCGTCGCTGAGAGAGAACACGCGGAAGAGCTCAATGGGAGTGATCATTGGCTGTATGTGGTGATTGTATGTCAACATGGAGGTATGGGTAATATAATAATGTGAAGCAACCCGTCCGAGCTCTGTGCCTTGCAACTTTCCGGTCTTCTTGTCGTACTTGACCAGACTCGACTTCTCGAGTACGGTGGCGGCGGAGTGTATGAGATCAACGCGCTTTTGTTCCAGCGCATTATCATCCTCATACTCGGCACCTACGCTGTAGAGACCAGGAGATCTTAACATGCGTACGAACAGATAAGTATAGCCGAGCCATTCGACGCCTTCGTCTCTACTTCGAACGTTTCCAAGGACAATTTCCGCGTTCAGGTTATCCGCAAGCTTGCTGATGAATTGACTTTCAATGGGCAGTTGCTGGTTCAAGAGTGATAAGTAATACTGCATTTCGGTCTGGGTCGTTATGATTATCCCTTCGCCAAAAGTATCGTACTGTGGCCGGCCCGCACGCCCCAGCATCTGTAAGACATCCTGAGGGCTTAATTCAACCCAACTCCCTTTCTCAGGCGAGTAGATCTGAGTGCCTTTGATGACTACGGTGTGCGCGGGCAAGTTGACACCCCACGCCAAAGTAGCTGTGCACACCAAGACCTGGAGACTGCCGTCCGCAAATAGATCCTCCACAGAGCTCCTATCAGCACGGGACATACCAGCGTGATGAATGCCAAATCCATAGGGCATAATATCTTTCAGATCTCTATCCGTTACATTGCTGGCTTCTTCGGTAAGAATCTCCCGAGTACTCGCATCGCTCCGAAGGATCTGGCCTATGGTCTCCAGTTCAAGCGCCTTATCCCGAATGTATTTGGCGGTTTTCGCGGTTTCTTTTCTCGAATGGACGAAGATCAACATCTGTTGACGGTTTTTCCCCGCTTGTTCCATAACTTTCGTATAGCATACGTCGTTCATAGTTTTAAGCTGCTTGATTGCTTTCTTGTCCGTAACCCCAATGAACTCCTGCCTCAAGGGACAAGGTCTATAGGAGCCATCAAAGTGGAACAAGCCTTTGATCGGATCTACGCGGAGAAAACTAGCAACGTCCCTATAGTTGGGTAGTGTAGCACTCAGTCCAACAAGACGAACAGGATCGCCGGTCTGCTCAATCTTGCGAATAGTCCTGCTTACAATACTTTCGAGCACTGGGCCTCGATCGTCGTGAAGCAAGTGGATCTCGTCGATGATGATGAGCCTGACAAGGTTGGTGTAGCTCATATCCGTTGCTTTCCGCGTGATGACGTCCCACTTTTCCGGCGTCGTAACGATGATTTGGGTATCGGCGATTTGTTGCTTCGTGAGCTGCCGATCACCTGTGAGCTCGGATACTTTGACACCATAAGGCTCTAATCGTTTCCCGAAATTGCCAACTTGTTCTTGCACTAGCGCTTTCAATGGAGCAATATAGACGATCTTGAAATCATCGAGCATGATCTCTCCGGTCTGAGGGTTGCGGTTCTTGCCAATCTCGCGCAGCATAGCAAGCATAGCAACATTCGTCTTGCCAGAGCCTGTGGGCGCACAGATCAACATGTTGCCGTCGTCCTCGAACGCAGTAGGGAAGCACTTTGTTTGAATGCGATTCAGCTCCTTGGAAGACCCAAAGCCTTGCCTGGCCCACGCTGGCAAGTCAGATGTTGGCATGTTGTTGCGCTCGCTGGCATCTTTCTTCGCTTTTGGTGCTGGGACATGGATCTCTTCGTAGCCTTTAAATGTTCGTTTCGTCGAGCCCTGAGGAAGTTTGACGTTTGGATTGGTCATGAGGTGATTGCCTTGATCGAAGACGAGGTTATCGAGATTGATCAATCTTTTGGGCTGCAAACCTCCAATCAAGTGGCCGTCTTTGGCTTTCTCTCCTTGACCGTCTGTTGGGGCAGCCGGCACATCGATATCCATAAGATCGAGTTTCATTTTCTTGCTATCCTTGGCGGCGTCGTCACCGTCAGCGCCCGCTCTCCCTTGTAGCTCGTCTAGCATTCTGCGGAGACCTGCTGACACCATCTCACGTTCCACTCTGGCTCGAGCTTCCGGATTGTCGGCTGTCCTTCGCCAACGTGTGACCCAATGAATTTTATCACGGTTGATGATCAGTTTCTCCACCAATTCATGGTGCTCATAGTCGAACAATTCCATGAGATCATTCTCTGTCTCCCGCAAAGGCTTCTCCTCGCCTTCCTCTGTTCGTCCATCAAGTATTTCTAGACACTCCAGGGTTTTTGATTGTTGCACATGGGCGTCTGTATATACTGCACCAATCTGCCGCTGAAGCCAGTATGCATCTATGTCTCGAGTGGATACGGCGTTCTTCTCTGTCTTCCGACTTCGCTTTGCTGGGAAGTTGTCCTGGTCCCCTTCGATGATCATCTCTTCACCGCCTTCGCCATCAACGTCGTCCATGGGATCTTTCTCAGCTGCACCGCTAGCAGTTGCAGCCTCCTCGGCTCCAGGCCGGTCCTCTTCATCGTCTACATCCTCATCCGAAGAAGGGTCGTCCTCGTCTCGAACCTCGAAAGTCCTGCCGGCACCTTCGTCGTCTTCATCAGACTCATCAAAAACCACTGCCACGCCCTGTCGCTCGTCTAGCTCAGCGCCACCTTCTCCTGCTCCGCCATCCTCGTCCATGTTGACGTCCTCGTCTTGATCATAATCCGTGATTTTCTTGCCAAGATTGACCAGCTCATTGAATTCCCTTGATCCCATCGTTATGCCAAGTAGATCGTCCACTTCTTTCTTCTTGTCGAAGTCCTTCATGTTCTCGTCTTTGAGCAGTTCGAGTATGGCATCCGCTGCACTGCGCACGACCTCATGAGGTACATCGCCGAGGTTATTGGCGGTAGTCGTTAAAATTAAGTCGTATGTCTGACGAGTTGCAGGTGTACGTGGGCGATATTTCAGCCCTTCCACAAGAGCGTCTGCTGCAGACAGGATACCTGCCCCTCGCATTTGCGCAGGTTCCCCACGCTTCCTCTTCCTCTGCTCGCGCTCTAGCACATCCTCGCCCTCGCGTATGCTGCCCCGCTCGACATCTGCGGGACCAGTAGTCTTTTTCTTCTGCCTCGGCGCATCTTCTCTGGCTGTCCTCGAACCCATATCGCGGATGTTGATCCGGCCTGCAAGTGATTCTGGATCCCCTGTGACCTCATCATTGCGGCGAGTGCTGAATCTTTTGTCATGCTGCAGGACCAGATTGGACATAGCAGTATACTTATACTGCGAGATGTTGTTGGGGTCTGCCATCTTGTACGTTGGTCTCTAATAGAGCGACTACTGCGCAGACCAAATACCCATTTGAAAAATGCAAGCGCAGCACCACGCTGGTATTAGACAGTGGCCGTGGCGATACAAATGTTGCTCTCTCGTGCCAAGAACTGAGTGACACTGATTGGAGCTCCACTGCAGCCCTACCCGGACCCCTGCGGCGGAAACTTTAGACACAAATCCATATCACGTGCTTATCTGCCCCCATGTGAACTTCCTTACCTACCTTACTTCACTCACTGTCTTTAAACATTCGGCATCATTATCTGAGGTGAGAAAGTCGCCCTTTTTTCTCTATCTATAAAAATCATCATGAGTGCGATTAGTAACAGTCAAAGCTTTCCGCTACCACGAGTCACAGAAGCACTGAAGCCGTTCATCAAGACACGTCAGGAAGTATTGCATATCAGGCGCGTCTTGTCCCTATATCTCGCATCTCATAGCGAAGGTCTCCCCAACGGAGATCTTTCTCTTACCTCTTTAGCCACGCCTGGCAGCCAAGTTCGTGTGAAACGGATACCTCCAGAGCTCACCGGAGTGCGTAGAGATTATCTGTTGGCATTGCAAGCGCACATCAAAGCCAAGGAGAAGTATGCTCTTTTGACTAAGCAATTTGAGAATTTATCTATCTTGGACTCTCAGGACGATCTCTTAAAATCCGACCATGACACGTCAGCAGCCGTGTCAACTTATCTAGACCTTTTCGAGGCTCGGCAAAAGCATGAGAAGCTCAAAATTCTTCAAGACTACGTTGATAAGCTGGCGAAGAAAAACGCAGCTCAACCGGAATATTTCACCCTAGAATCCATCAATGATGAAGTTGGTCCCGCACCAGAGCCAACATTCACGCCCGAGACCAACAACTTTGGTTCTGCGTTTCACGATGCGAATATACAAGCACTGACCACTCGTCTGGAAAAGGCACTCCTGAGGGCTAATTGCGGTTTGCAGAGGGAAAGAACGTTGTTGGCCGAAGCGAAGGAAAAGTATCAGAACACTGCCACATCCGAACTCTCGAGCCACGCGAGAATTCATGCTTTGACTCGAACTCGGGATGAGCTCGTATCGTGGCTTGAGGAGCAACTAGCCAAAGTCAATGAAGCAGAGGACAGATCCGAAGCAGAAGCCCCGTCCATCACGGCAGACGAGATCATCAATGTGGAACAGCGAAAGGTAGCGATCGATAAACTATACAGAGACTACCTCAATATCCGCAAATCATTAATAATTCTGGCTTCGAAGCCGAGAACCGTCCATTCTCTCGAAAAGTTAAGCATACAGGAAGGCCAGGAGCGCAACACCCCAGAACCCACGCAACCCGAACCAAATTTCGAAGCGTCCACACTCCTCCCCTACCTAACCAAGCATCTGATCCCAGCCTTCGACGCTCAAGCCGCGCTCTTCCACCAACAAACCCACATCTCACGGGCTGCATCCGATCAAACCAAAGCCACCGATCGCATGCTCCAGAAACTAGCAGACGAAAGTCATCTTCTCGCTAACCACCTTATACCGGCAACACAACCGCGCTCCCAAAACGCAAGGACAGAACCAAAGCTGCTTCCTTCTTCTCCGTTCGGTGTCATGCCCGGCACCCAGGGGGAAGCAGATATCGTTGAGAAGGCCCAGGCGTGGGCATTTGCGGCTGAGGCTGCCAGGACGGCACAGAATGAGGCAATTGGGCGGAAATTGCGGGGTGGGGAGGAACATGCGGCGGCTGCGAAGAGTACGCTTGGGGAGATGGAGAATCTACTTGGTGGGGATGTGGAGGGGGAAGAGGATATCTGGAGCGAGGGGCAGGGGCGGAAGGGGTCACGGCGGAGAGGCAATGGTGTTTGGAGCGGCTTGGATGGTAGGATAGGAGTTGACGAGGCAAGAGCCTGAGTGGGAAATCATCTCCTGTTCCGATCATGTTCTTCATCGCGAAAACTTCTAGGCGAGACCCAACAAGAAATCTAAGTGCAACCCGAAGGCCCGCATGATTGCTCGCTTACACAATGGGAGCCAGGCATGGATATATCAGCACCCATTGACGCCAATGCATGGGATGATTCAAGCACAAGAGAAATGTGGCTGCTTAGAGGATGTAGCACATCATATGTCTCTTGCTAATCTTTTCAGCTATGATGCTCGCCAAGTCTATTTAATGATGTGGAAATCGATTCCATGTCTGAACACCCTGGCTTGCGGAATCTCAGTTATCTTCGTCTAATCCTGCGTCCTGGGCAATTCCGAATCTGAATTCAGGTGATGTTAGACCTCACAGCTCCTTACTGAAACGCTCCTCCCACATTCTTAGCCTCTTTCCCTTGACGTGGACGCTTATGCTTCGGGCCCTGGCTACTTGGGTTGGGGGCGCGCTCGCCCGCCGCAGACTGCAAGGGCCCGGGACGCTTCTTCGAAGCCGAGGTGTAAGTCGCCGCGCTTCCCTGGCCGTGGTTGACCTCGCTGGCTTCAGGCTTGACGTAACGAATGCCGGGGACGCCTTTCAGACCCATTTTGCTAATAGAAACAGAAGAGGTCAGCAAGATAGTTCCTTTTAAGATATTATTTGACGAACCCGATAGTCTTCTTCTCCATACCAGGAGGCTCTGGACAGCCCATGCCCCGCATTGCGAACTGATTTGCCATCTGCACCAGTTCCGCGGACTTGATCCTCAACCTGTTTTCGAACGGCTTCATGAACCCAAGGTAAGCCGAATAAGCCTTCTGTTTCGTCTTCTCGTCAATGCTCTGCATTGCTTGTTCCACAACAGGCGCGGAAGTGCTATCGTTGACGATCTGCTCAGAGGCTGGATGTGGCGTGATCGGAAATTGGCGGTTCACCTTGAGGTAGAAAGACTCGGCTTCGGTAAGTATGATGACTGCGCGACCAGTCTTTCCAGCCCGAGCAGTCCTGCCGACGCGGTGGGTGTAGGCATCCGAGTTTGATGGTAGACCTGCTTGCACCACCAATGAGACGTTGGGGAAATCCATACCTCGGCCGATTACTGCATCTCGATTAGTGACGGTGATGACTTTCCTCGAGCAAAGTGTTACCGTCTGTAGCGAACATAATCCCGCTGGAGGCTACCTTGAATGCGTCGCTCGTCTTTGTTCTTTGGTTCTGGTTCAGACGGCTATGCAGCTCGAAAATCTTCAATGGTAAAAGCTGTCCATACAATCCTGCATACAGAGCCACCAAGTGGGCAGTCGTGCCAAACACAATGATCTTGGAGTCACCCTGATTGGCGTGGATCTCTGCGTTGAGGAGGGTCAACAGCGCTGGGAAGATGTCCTCGGCTTTCTGGATCACAACCGAGAATTGGGGCACTCCATTGATTGTGGGAGGCTCTGACTCGTCGAGCGTAGATATTGATATATAGTCTGACTTGAGAACGTAGGAAAGCACGTCTTTGATTTTGGGCGGGACTGTTGCCGAGAAGCACATACCCTTTGAATTTTCAGAGTCAGCATTTGGTCTTGAAGTTATTGGATTGAATCAAGACTTCTGTGCGTGGAGCGAATGCTGCCCAGCTATGTCTCGGAGCCGGATCGGCCCAGGTTGGGGCAGGAAGTGCATGGAAATAGTGACCTACCTGCCATTTTCCCTGGGTCTTTGGGGGAAGAGCAGCCAATATGCGCTGAACATCCGGTAAGAAACCTATTGTATCGTTAGAACACGATCATTCAGCCTCAACCAATGCCATGCGGCGCATCTAGACTGACCAGCCTCCAACATTGCATCTGCCTCGTCAATAATGAGCGTCTGCATGGCTGCAAACCTGGCCTTGACGTCTGGTTCTCCCAATATATCATTGAGTCTTCCTGGAGTAGCCACTAAGATCTTGGGATCGCCAGTCTTCAACTTGTTCAAGCTGCTCGCCCGTGCGGTGCCGCCGAAGGCTGTATAAACCTCGATCGGTTTCCCATGCACGGAGACGTTCTTGACCAAACGCTGAGCTTCCGCTGCAATCTGGAGAGCGAGTTCACGGGTGGGTGAAAGAATCAAGATGGCGACTTGGCCCCTTTTGGGAAAGCTCTTGAGAAGGTTCTGTAGAGCTGGAAGGAGGAACGCAATAGTTTTGCCAGTTCCAGTTTTCGAACGTACAAGACTACAATGTGAGGACAGATGAGCCGCGCAATCATGACGTACTTGTCTTTTGGGAATAGGCTTATAGGGCTCTGACGTACCAATCGCTTCTCAAGGAAGGCAACTCCAAGACTTTCTGTTGAACGGGAGTCATGTATGACATGCCCATATCTTGCAGGCCTTGCAACAAGGAAGGCTCAAGCTTGCCGTCCATACTGCTGTAAGCTTTTGCTCCAGCTGCCTTCAGCGATGACGTCGAGAACAAGGCACTTGCGTTGGCCATGTTGACCGTCGGTTTTTGGTGAAAGTTGGTGGGTAGGAGGATACCTAATAAGAGAGAGGATGGCCGCTGCCGGCTCCATGTACAGCCGTAAGCGAGGTTTGCTTTCAGCACACTCCTGGTAAGTCGAAGTGCATACGGCATGTCACTGCCCGTAGATGTTGAGATTCTAAAGAGTGACTATGTCCGCTCATGGTGAGGATCTCAAGTGTAGGACTTGCAGACGTACGTGTGTCCCTTATCAAAGGACAGGATGGTTGCAGACACAGAAGAATTGATCTTGGTCCTCTAACAATTTGACGGTTTGCTGGTTTGGAGTTTTTCTGCAGTCAATCCCTGCACATCGTGACCCTGAGGCTCAAATAGGGTTCCTCCCGCCCGCTGATGGTTCCTTGCATAACCTTGCAACCAATCAGAGAAGTATACTTCTACTTCTAAATCCTCGCGACGAGGAAGTAATTGAGGAGACTATTGAAGAGATTATTGAAGACGACTACTCTTCTTCATAGAGAAGACATCAAGAATGGCTGAGTATGAGGTCCGTCATTCACATCACCATGTAGAGATATCCCTAATGTCTGCCAGCCTTGTTACATCTTCATGTCTGGTGGCCAAGAGACGAATGGACTGCTAGACAGGCCGAAAAAACGTAGAAAAGTGAACAACCTCGCAGTGACCAAGGCCAATGATGAACTACCATTCGTTCCGTTATTTGCTGGCAATGAAGACATCGATTTCTCGCAAAGTCGCTATGATTCCTTCAAAGCCAATTGGCAAGTCTTGGAGGACTCGCTAGAAGTAGGAAGGCTCTGAATCTCCATATCGAGAAAGAGGGCTGATTGAGCTTAGCAAATCCTTCTAGAGTCACAAGCGACCGTAATTCAGGAAGTGGTCTCTTTCGTGCAGAAGGCTCATTATGAAGTGTAAAGTTCTATCTTTAGGCCGGTGTTGCAGTTGTCTAATGTACACTCTCAAGGTCCGACAGCAAGATCCCTACGGGTCTCATCGTCGGCGGACCAAGCGCTTCATCTTACTCTGGCCTCGCCGAAGCTGTGTCCCAGCATGTCAAAACAGTTGAACAAACGACGGTCGTCCACCTCAACTCGACTCAGGCGCCGAATCTTAAATCGGTACTAAAGCACATCAATCGACAAGCGACCGGCCAGTCCTCGAAAGACGGTGATGGGAATCGATATCTCAACTATGATCTCCAACTACTATGTGACCATATCCAGGCAACCTCGATCAAGAAAGTGGTTATTTTCTTCACGGACAGCGAAAGCTTCAATGAGAGTCTATTAGCTGAACTGATTGACATTCTTAGGTATTGTCAGCACCCATACACTTTTTACAATTACTAATTCTTATAGCTCGTGGATGGATCGTATCCCCTTCGTACTCTTATTCAGCATTGCGACATCGATCGAATTATTCGAAGAGAGGTTGTCTCAATCCACGATCAAGATCTTGCAAGGAACACGGTTCGATCTCGCACAGATTGATGTCGACGTTTTATTTAAAGCCACTATAAATCTCGATCAGCCACGGTCCATTCTACTCGGTCCTGGACTAAGTAGCACGATTCTACAACGACACAAAGATTTCATCCAGAGTAGTAGCGACTTTATTCGGACTTTGAAGGTATTATCTATTGATTGAGTGATCCTGCGTGTCTGCTGACGTTTCAGTATCTACATATGACCCACTACTTCAGCGACCCTTTGAGCGTGATTTCGGCAGATCGCAATGGGATGGAATTACAGACTCAGCACTTTGACGCTATACGTGTTCTACCGTCTTTCAAAAGGTTGGTTAATGCCCAAGCCCATCGTCTAACCGAATTGAAGGAGTGACGTTTCCCAGGTTTGCCGAATCTTCGCTTGATCAAGGCGATCATACAGCCGTCCAACGCCTACTAGACGACAACGAAGAATTACGACAGATCATCGAAACCAAAATAGCAGAGAGCAGGATTGCCCTTGCTGGCATCTTAGCAGCAATCGAGACGCTAGGCTTTCTTCAGTCCCTCTCGACCACCAAGCCGGCGAGCCCCTGGTGTGAGCTGTACATCAAGGCCATGTCCGGCGAGCTAGGTGAAGCGGCTGTGCTGCGAGAAAGCCTTCTCATGGTGAAGAAAATGCCCTCGGATACCCTAACCAAGCTACTCTCAGGGCTGTCCGAGTCCGAAGCAGCGGTGGCGGAGATCCTCAAAGACCTGACCCTGCTCACAAAAAAGAACAAAGCCACTGCAGCGCCCATGCGCAGTGAGCACGACATCCGCCACGCCACGCTGCGCACCACCGTCGTCGCGCAGAAAGTCGAGCTGAGCAAGCAAACCTCAGCCCTATCCCAGCAAGACAAGGACTACTCCAAGATCGTCAACCGCGTGGACGTCGCTCTCAGAGCGTACTTCAATAACCGCCTGATCAATCCGAAAGACCTCTTCCTCCACGAAGTCCTGATCTACGATGCCAAATCACCCTATCGAGATGTCTTCGTGCCGAGACCACGTTTCGCGGTGGAGCGGGCGTTGAGCTCTCCGCACGATTATCTGGGCTGTGATTGCTGCGACCCGGTTGAGAATGGCTTGTCGGCTTCGCAGCCGGCTACGGCGATCCTGTACCAGCTTTACTTGGAGTCAGGGGCGTTGATCAATGTAGCGGATCTGTGGTCGGCTTTTCAGACGATTGTTGCCATTGAGGACACTGAAGATGAGGAAGAAGAGCACCAAAGAGTTTTGTGTGTTGCTCCTGGCGAGAAAACCTTTATCAGAAGCAGTTTGAGATAGCTAATAGCTTCCCAGGGCCCTGTTCTCTCGAGCGCTCGCTGAGCTCAAGTATCTCGGCATGATCAAGAGTAGTAGGAAGAAAGCTGACCACCTGACGAAGCTATCATGGAAAGGCCTATAAGAAGTGCAGGAAATCGCATAAGATTAAGTTATCGAACTAAGAATGCTGTTGGGTAATTCCGGGTATCATTTGGCTTCCTTGAGCAACGCCTGCAATGCACCAAGCTCGCTATGCACCTTCATGATCATGAACGAGGTCCAGTCCAAGCGTCCCGCTGCCGCTGCATCTCTCTGAATTGTCGCGACGTATCAGATAACTCCGACGACCGCCTTTGGTTCATAATTTCAATGCGTTCCGATTCTGGTACCCGCTCGATGATACTAGCCGAGCTCAGCGGCTCACCTTCATCCTCAAGCACCATTGCTTCCCGTCTGCGTCGCCTCAGCATCTGCTCCTCGGGGCTCTCCTCCCTCGCATGCAAGCCCCCTCCAAGGGTTGTCCCTTCCCCGCCACGACCGCTAGTCTGTGACAAGGGTGTCGTGGGTGCCGACTGAGTCAGATCGATCGCGTACTCCCGCATCCTGAGCCTTCGCAACGCCTCGCCCGACACGTCTTCGTCGCGGCCTAGATCGTCGAGCAGTCCGTATTCCACCAATTGGACGATACCGGCTCTGCGATCACCGGAGCTACGTTTCTGGTCATTTGAAATTGCTTGAAGAATCGCTCTCATATAGTAGTCGTTGTGAGGCCATCGCATCCTCTTCTTGACGACCTAATGCAAATTAACGCCATGGACGCCAGCCGTTGTTACGGCTCGTACCTCTGTTTGTTCAACCTCTGGCCCAGCACCTCCATGCCATGGGTATTTAGCGAGCCATTCCGCGACGAGTCCCGCACGTAATGCTTCGCGCACATCTCCACTTAAGACTATTAGATGAAGAAGGCGTATTGCGTCGTTGTAATGCGGCGAACGATAGACAGGGATGTTTCCCACGAATTTTCTCTCGAAGTCCTCGGCTTCGGCTTGCATCTTGGGCTTGCAGAGACAATGGATGATGGCTTTCAAAGTCGAGTAATGAAGCTTGGCAATCTTGTCGTCGACTGCGGTAGGCCATCAGCGTTGACTTCATGCTGTGTGTTCTTGCGTCTACCTCTTTCGTGCAGGTACAACAGCGATATGTAGGCTTTGTCTCGTTTCTCCACGTCATCGCCCATAATATGGCGCAGGAGGAGCTCATAGGTGCGGCCTCGTATTGCGCGTTCCGCCAGTATTTTGATAGCCCTGCAGCCGGTAAGCAATGCAGGTATGGTCTTGTGGGAATCATATCGGTATCATACGCTCCTGCGATATCCCTGTTGGCATTTGGGACGAGCTTTTCCAAAGTCCCAAGCTTGAGCGCTGTCACATTTCAGCGCTGCAAGGTCGTTTGACAGGATGGATCACGCTACTATCTTCATCCTGACGTGCAGGACCTTGAGTTGGCTCATGAGTGACCAAAGTAACGTCCTGGACAGCGAGTAGTTGCTTGTGGATCAGCCGTGCTGTCAGGTATCCTACACCACCTGGGCTCTGTCAGTTTGCGTCGAGTGAGTATGGAGATTCCACTAACATAGCATGACTGCCAGTGAAACGGCCCGCTGGACGGAAGCCATAGTCATATCTACTGAGCATGATCGAGGTTTCCATAAAGTAGAAGAGCTGATCCAGTTGGTTTGAATGTTTTGAGCTGCTCGACACCTCCCAGTGAATGTAGCTCTGCCGAGGTCGGCCCGACATTGCTCCGACCGTCGGTGGACTCTGTAGTCTGTACGAACATCAGTACCCATTTTGTCACCGGCTGACGGAAGATGAAGAGCTCCAGGTGAAGTAGCTTGATGCTTTGGTGTTCAAACAAGCTACCTTAGTACACTGGAAGGAAGATAATATTAAGCTCCATCATATGTGTCGGAAGATGTTCCACGACAGCTAGGGACTGAGTTTCTATCCTGGCCCCGATATCAGGAGGATTCCCCTTGCTAGCTCCAAGAAAAGAAGTTTCAATGGGCACACTCCTACCTGGCACGTCAACCTCTACCTGGACTCGTTCCACTGAATACAACCTGAACAGCAGCGAATCTGATCCATGATCCATGATCTCTTTCTCAAATAGATTTTAATCATGAGAATCTACGCGGTGGTAGCAGCAATTATGTTGAAAGCTCTGGCAGTGGTCAGGGTGCCACACAAGAAAGTGAAGGCGACGGTGAAAGTAGCAACGAGAACCAAACGTGCCGGCATACTAGTGACGTTGTACAGAATGGTGATGGCAGCAATTGGCATCAAGGAAGCAAAGCTTATGGCTACCAATGCTGCTAATCTAAGTAAGCCCTCTTCCGAGTAGTGGACCGTGTTCCCTGAGTATTCGGTGCCATTCGGCTTCTTGTTTGCATCTTAGCAAACTTCCTATTGTTGAAGAGACAGCGAATGCTTACTCTCAAATACCGTCCAATGAATCGGTGGTATATTCGGATGAATTTCGAGGTCACCCAATATGAGAACAAGCCATTCTGTTTGCTTTTTTCACGCGGTCAAGTCTGTAGGGACTGGATCCTCCCAGACGTGGCTATCGCGACTAAGCAGGTACACCCCGCCCATAGTCGGCCGTTTCATCCACTCTCGAAGAGAGGCTAGATCTTGGGGGCTCGGCTCCTGCTGTTGTTGGAGCATACTTCGCTGTAAGAGTGCATCGCCTGCGACACGTCAGACTCCTGACAAGAACTTCTCGGTGAATGACTTGTGATGGCGACCGTATTCCTTTAATTTAGCCCTTATTTGCAGTACAAGATACCACTGCTCACTACCTTCACTGGAATGAGCAAGCGTGAACCAGTCCTTGGAGAAAAGGTTCTTTTCCGAATGATCTCCAGACCGCTCGTTTGCGACAGCGCATTCTTGCAGTCTCTGCTCCAGATGCACAAGCTCGGCTTGCAAATACAGAAGATTCGGGGCACTGATGGCTCCAGAGCATCGAAATATGAGCGTTTCGGGGTAAGCTCCCATCAGCGACGCGAGCTTGGAGTATCCCTCCATTATGGCACCCCAAAATTGCAACGGTCGGTTTCTGTGCTGGTCCCTCGACCTCGATGATGGGTGTTCATCATGAGGCTGAGCCTCTGGGCAGACGAGGCTATCGAGCGCGTACACAGTAAGGTCGCTCAGCCCGGATTGCGCTGTCCACGTAATGGTAAGGCTAAGGCGGTAGCTGTGCCTGAGCCAAGATTACCTCGCGCACAATGACAGCGTCGGCGAACTGCAGAATACTGTGCGTATCTGTGCACGTGTTCGCCCTGGATTTTATCGCTCTTGCTCGATTCAGTCTGTTCCGTCTCCAGACTCATGATCGTTGTTCATGCTCGCATCCTATGGGAAAGCCCGATGAGGCAGGTACCGGCAATCGGGTTACATTGGGTTCCCATTGACGTATAGCCGGACTTGCATGCATGAGCATGACCAATAGCACTAGATCGTGCCTGAACACGTTGACAAAAATAACGGCCAACTAAGAATTGAAGGGTGACACCATTCCCCCCCTATGTGTATTTGATACGTTTAACTCCAGTATTAAAGCTTCTCTTTCTCTTCAGTCTTGATGGCCCGTCCATGAGATCAATTCAGAGAGAGCTCGCAAGCTGAAAGTTGAGCGAGACATAACAGGCTCGGACGAAGAGAATGTTTCGTGTGCCAGATGTAATACTAACCAGCCCTAAATAATGATCTGGCTAATACCAGTGTAGGAACAGCCGGTCTTCGAAGAAGATATCTGCCTCCATCCACCATACGGGAAACTTGTTAAAAATCCGAAAAGTGAGAAAAAGTCCCTTCACAAAGTTTTGTTCGACACGCAATGCACCGTGGGCAATTGGATCTCAGAGGATTTGGTAGAAAGGCTTGGGATGAAAGAGGAGATGAGATGCATTAAAGCTCCCGACGGAAGGGATTTCAACGGCTAGCCAGTGGTCGCTTGTACCATGATATCGTTCGAATGGAGCCATCCCGATGGCACGACTATACATCCCCCTGTGGACTTCTTCGTAGGGAGTCGTCGCGATATTGACATGATCTTTGGGAGCCATTATATAAAAGAAAAGGGGCTTCTAACTCTCCACAAAGGCAGAATGCTACCAATAATGCCATACAGGGGAAAGACTTGTGCACGTTCGTAAAGCTTTAAAGTATTCTTTGCAACTCGACGCTAATGAAGTGTGCAGCCGAGCAAGCAAGCATCGCCGCAATGGAACAATCGCAGAGTCGGGGAAAACAGCGGGTAGAAGCCTTCAGACAGTTCTATGGTCAGCAAAGCCAGTATCCAGCGGCTCCACACAAGAGCTATGGTAGAAGTGCAGAGAGAAGTTTCCCGTCAGTGCTCCGGCCTCAAACAAGTCATTCGGCAGGCCAGCAGGGGTACTTCTCAAATCAGCAGACAGATTGCACCTTGCAGAGATCTCAGTGCTGCGAAGATATTCCCGCCAGGCAAACCTATTCGCAAGCACAATCACCGATCTCTCCGTATCACAGTAGTGGCCAGCCGTATGCCAGCCAGCAAACGGACACGCAGAGCTATTCAGGTGCTCACGAGCCCAATGTCGGCATTCGCGAAACTATCCTCTAGCTATCGCGATCCATATTCGAGGGCTCACGATGGTTACCCTATCGCTCAGGATCCGTATCCAGACTCCCGTGAACCATCTTCTGAGTCTCGTAAATCGAATACAGGTTCTCAAGATCAACGGCATGGCAACCGCTGAACGAAACTAATATATGGCTCTGGTGAGCAGTCGGAAAATAGCAATGTCGAGCACGGTTCTTTGCGAGCTAGAAGTGTGTTGGTTTGGTGCAGCAGTCTGGTCACTCCTTCGTGTCACGAGGTCCCAATTGTGGCAATATCAACAACCCAAGTCTCGAGCTTCAAATCTACATACCCCTGTTGCACTCAAATGGCATACATCCCCATTTTCTGACTACGTGTCCCACGGTTATGAACTCGGAAACTACCATAGTAAGGATTGGAAGCCCGGAACGTAAAGTATACCCTCAATGGCATCAGGAGATTATGTTTGTCGGAACAGTCCGGAGATAGTGAAGGCATATCTGAATACCGTCGATTTCAGAGACAGTTTTCAGATATTACAGCGGCTGGAGCCAATTCGTGGGGCAATCAGGTGGGAGAGGCGTGGCTCATCAAGGGAGGCATTTCCATCCGCTGTGAGATGGCCAAAAAGTAGTACATCTGTAATCCGAAGTGGACAAAGAAGGTCCCATTCGATGGGGCGATAGCAGGTTGTGCCTGTTTGGAGTCGAAAGGGGGTTGGCGAAGCAGCGCTTGAAGAAGATTAAGGTCTCTGGCTGACATGGACTTGCCCGAGCTATTTTGGACCGTAGCAAAGCACATTCAATTGTTCCAGTCCTCGTCCGGATTCGGGGCGCCTCAATGCCCCACCTGATGAGAGCCTGGTATACTTAATTCCCTTGATGCCGATGCCAGAGATCCGAAAGCTTGGGTACATAATCTTCATAAGAATCCTCACCACAACAATAGGGACAAAAGCAGCCCATTCCCGCCACGATTTCCCGTTCTCGATCCCTATTTTTATTGAGAAATTTAGCAAGAGCTTGGTCGGCCGTCCCCTCCGTCACAGTACGGAAATGCTTGGCGCAAACGTAGACTGAATACAAACAGTAGCTTTGGCCGCGCTTGACTAAGGGCCGAATTTTGGCTAAGCCGAGCAGATGCACATCGACATTAAAGTATTTCTCAGCATTGGTCTTCGCGATCCAAAGAGCTGCATTGGTATCGCGATCGAAGAACCGCGGGTCGTGGGTATCTTGTGGGTTCGGTTTGGTCCAATTGGCTAGTCGAGAATGAGCTTTTTCCTTTAAGGCTGAAGCAAGGCCTGGATTGCTTTTCAGGATCCCGTTCTTCAAGAGCCATTCGATGTACGAGGATGGGAGCTCTTCGAGCGTTTTGCCAGCGTATTTTCCGAAAGTAAGGCGATAAAGATTCGACGAAGGGCCCGCTGCTTGAGCAATATGACAATCATCCTTAGAGAAAGCGCTATCCTGTGGCGATGAACGTTGCTTTTTCACAATCGCAGGACTTGGTGGGAGTCCAGTTCCAGAAAATGAACGCTTGCGCTTGGCATTTGGACTTGTTGGTGACAGTGGCTGTACTTTCGCTTTCTGCGTACCGCGATACTCATCCAGAGCTGCTCGGAAGTTTTCGCGATCAACGTTTATTCCATTCTGGACAAGCCAGTCGATGTAAGCAACAGGGACCTCATCGAAGGTCAAGCCTCGGTGTTTGCCGAAATCGAACTTATATGGCCGAGTCGGGAGTATACGGTCTTCGTACTCAACCAACCCCTGTGTATTCATATCCTTTCCCGCGAGAGATTCCCAAAACTCTTCGTCTGAAACACAGAATTCATTATCGTCGGCCATTCTCATGTGCATACAGCGCTCAAACGAAGCTGGAAAGCTACAACTTAGATTGACATCACGCAAAGCAGGAGTATCCTTTCCAACAGCGTACAAGTCGCGAAATTAAGCCATTAAGACTTTAGGAAAGTCTTTCACCATTGGTTAGGTCAGTGGCGAGGAGAAGAATGCGCGGCTGATGGGATGAGAAAAGTAGAATGTAGCCACTAGTTGCTCGCCTAAATTGACTGCCAAGCATTTTTCCAATTCGGCTTTGCATCGGGGATCACCATTACCCACGGACTGTAGGCTCAAGTACTCTAAAGATCTAGACGCCTGTCTACCGTCATTCGATGTCTCGCACTCTTTCTCTGGTAAGCTAGAAAGGCGCCAGGATGCCTCCATCGCAGCTCAAGAAGCTCAAGGCATCACTCCGCGAGTCCGGTGTCGTTGGGCCCCAGAAGTCGAAAAAGCAGAAGAAGCAAGCCAGCAGATCCGGGGTTGTGAAAGAAAGTAGGATACAGAGGAATGAAACTTTGCACAGCATACGACAGCAGTTTGCGCCATTCGAGGTCAAGGCACCGGCCAGGAACAAGTTTGACTTCGTCAGTCGGGATGGCATTGCTCGGAAGGCGATAAAGGGCGTGGTGGGCAGACCCGGAGTTACGAAAGGCATGGGTGAAGAGCAGCGACGGAGAACACTACTGCCTGAAATGCAACGACGGAACAAGGTTGGAGGCATTCACGATCGAAGATTCGGCGAGAATGATCCTACGATGACACCTGAGGAGAGGAATCTACAGCGTTACATGAGGGAAAAGCAGAAGGGCGAGAAGAAGGCTTCCGTGTTTAATTTAGAGGAAGATGACGAGCTCACACATTTTGGACGGCCTTTGACCGATGGGGATACAAGACAACTTGAAGATTTTGATGAGGCAGACCTGGGCTTGTCAGATGGAGCCGAAGAACAGGAACAAAATGATCGACCGAGGAAACGGCAAAGGCTTTCTGGCGATGAAGGCGACCTAGACGAAAACGAAGAAGACACCAAGGATGAGGAGCAACCAGAGCGTCGGAAGACTAAGAATGATGTCATGAAAGAAGTCATGGCCAAGTCCAAGCTCTACAAGTACGAACGCCAACAGGCAAAGGAAGACGATGATGATCTAAGAGCTGAGCTTGACAAAGGCATGCCTGATCTCTTCGCGCTTTTGCGAGGAGAGAACAAGCAGCCACTGCCACCTCCGAAGGTGCAAGCACCCAGTGGTATCATGAATGCGGATCGGCTTGCTCTACTGAACGGGAAAGATCGCGCACAAGCGGATAGGGAGTATGATGAACGGCTGAAGGAGTATATCTACGACCAACGATCGAGACCCACTATACGAACTTTGACTGAGGAAGAAAAGCTAGAGCAGGAGGCACAGAGGTTGAAGGACCTTGAAGAAAGGAGACTGAAAAGGATGAAGGGAGAGCCGGAAAGCAATACGGAACAAGCTGCAGATGAGGCTGTTATATTAGCTGATGGTGATGAGGATCCTGAAGAGTCGGACGTATATGGCCTAGGGGCCGGCATACCTCGCGAGCAAAAGCCCAGGGAATTGAACTTTGAGGACGAAGACGATTTTCTAATCGAGGACGATCTAGTCGCCAGCGGCTCCGACCTCGAAATCTCAGATTCGGCAGATGGCTCAGAACCGTCCGACAGCTCTTGCGACAACGAGAACGACGACGACCTCGAATTCGTTCAGGGTCTCCTATCCAAAGAAGACGCTGGCCGACCAGGCCTCAACCTTTCCTCTACCAAATCAAGCGCTACTACCGAAGCCACGCCATCAGCCAACCTGCCGTTCACCTTCCCCTGCCCCCAAACCCACGCTGAGCTCCTTGCTATCACCTCGGCCCTTCCCATCACCGACCTTCCTACCATCATCCAACGTATCCGCGCTCTCTACCAACCTAAACTCTCCGCAGAGAACAAATCCAAACTCGCTACTTTTTCCGCCATCCTCGTCTCCCATCTAACTTACCTCGCTAACGAACCGACGCACCCTCCTTTCTCCGTCCTCGAAGCCCTGATCCGCCACATTCACTCTCTCGCAAAGACATATCCCTCCGAGATTGGTCGTGCGTTTCGCGACCACCTAAGATTGATCCAAGAAAATCGTCCACTGGCCCTAAACTCCGGAGACCTGATCCTTCTGACAGCCATCAGCACTATCTTCCCCATTTCGGACCATTTCCATCAAGTTGTCACACCGGCAATGCTATGCATGGCGCGGTATATAGGCCACAAGATCCCGCAGAAGCTGAGTGATCTCGCTACCGGGACTTATGTAGCGATGTTGTGCGTGCAGTATCAGCGGCTAGCGAAGAGGTATGTTCCTGAGGTGGTGAATTACATCCTGAATGCCCTGTGGGCGCTTGTACGTGGGGAGGGAAAGGAGAATGGGTCGTTTGTGAAGCATAAATTCCCCTTGGAATTTCAGATCTCGGCCAACAGAAACGAGACGGCGGATGTGCAGAGGAAGTTCGCTTTCGGGGACACGATACCCTCGGCCGAGGCACCCGACGACAGCAACAACGAGGAGCTAAAGCACGCGCTGCTACGAACCTATCTTCGCCTCATCAATACCATGGCAGACATGTGGTCCTCCAAATCCGCCTCCATCGAGATCTTCGGCCCCGTCATCGTCGCCCTAAAGCATATCTCATCCCAAGCCGCAGCTCTAAACCTCCCTTCCACAACCCACGTAAGCAATTCCCCGTCCCTTCCCTCTCCACTCCCCCTAACCCCACACCAGGACCTCCTCAACCCCACCCTCTCCTTATGCACCTACCTCCTCTCCACCGCCACCTCCACACGCCGCCCGCTCGCCCTGCACAACCACCGCCCCTTCCCCATCAAAACCTCCATCCCCAAATTCGAGCCCTCCTACAACCCCACCTCGCACTACGACCCGGACCGGCAACGCTCCGAGCTCTCGAAGCTGCAAGCCGAACACAAGAAGGAGCGGAAGGGCGCGTTGCGGGAGTTGCGCAAGGATGCGAATTTCGTGGCGAGGGAGGGGTTAAGGGAGAAGAAGGAGAGGGATGGGGAGTATGAGCGGAAGATGAGGAGGTTGGTGGGGATGGTGCAGGGGGAGGAGGGGAGGGAGGGGAAGGAGTATCAGAGGGAGAGGAGGATGAGGAAGATGGCGAGGGGGAGGGGGAGGTGAGTTGGGGTTTGGGCGTTGAGTCGAGATGGGGAGTTGAGTCGAAGGTAGTGTGTATTCGTACTCGTGGTAGTATGATGAGCATTACCAGGCTGCCTCGATGAGCGTGCAGATTATTTATTCTCTAACTCGCGGTGCATATGGAGTACTAGCATCCCGATGGATGAAGCATCCATGTTCTTTGATCCGAGGCACAGACTGGAATAGGTGCTTTACACTTTCCAAGTCTATCATATCTCAGCGGTTTGCTTTTTTGGAGCGAGAGTTGGTCTCCTTATCGGTATGATTATAGCAAAACACATATGTCTTTTTCCTAAGCAGCCTGCTAAAGTCACATCTATTGTTACAAGAAATAATACTTGACCTTTCGGCCATCATGAGCCATGAGCCAACTGCGCTTTCGCACCACTACTCGACTTCCTCATCGCCAAGACCTTTTCCTTCAGGAGTTTCTCTCGCAGTTCATTGGCTGTGAGTGTTGGCGAGCGTGTCTGTACGAGTGAGTAAGTACGTTTCTCGAAATGAACCGTATGTTCAGTAGACAGGGCGAGGAGAAAGGTTCAGCTAGTACTTCGTGAATCGCTACCCACCTCTTCGGCTGGGGCTGGAGGTTTCTCGGGGCTCGAGCTGACGGGCTCAGGCTTCATCTCCCTAGCCTCTTCATCCGCAAAGTCAGCCGTCTTGCGTCGTTTCTCGACGGGTGAGGAAACAGAAGAAGTGTTGCGCCTTCGCCTCCCGCCGGGTACGTATCGCTCAATCGAACGTTTCCTTGGGCGTCTCGGACTAGGGCTGCTTCGCCGCACAGCCTTGCTCGGTCTTGCGCTACGATCTCTACTGAAGCTGGGGCTTCGGCTGCTGCCGCGGCGCCGGTGTTCGCGGTGTCTGAGTCCCTTGCGATCATCAGCGTGTTTGCCACCACGGTTGCTGTCATTAGAGTAGGAAGGTGATCTTCTAGGCCTGCCTGACCGTCTGCGATCTTCTAGTGAACGGGAACGAGACCTGGATAGGGAGGGAGAGGGACGTCGACGCCTAGGGGGCGGAGTACGGCTACGTGAGGAGACTGATGCATCGCGCCTCCTCCGAGGTCTTCTGGGAGATCGTGAGCGAGAGGTATTTGAAGGTGTGAAGGATCTTGCTCGATCACCGCGCCTGGGACTCCTTGATCCTTTATCTCTAACAGGTCTTCGACGCAGGGGGGCAGGAGACCGATTTGGTGTTGGTCGACGGTCTAGAGGCCGAGGAGGTTCATCCTCCTTGTCTCGATGGCGCCGCCGTGGGGCAGGAGAACCCGAACGTGATCGAGTGATGGATCTTTTGACGGAAGGTGAGCGACGCCTCCTGCCGTCATCCGATCGACGATCGCGACCGCTACGACCACCAGGAACGTAGGTATCGACATCACGTCTTGGCGGAGGGCCGCGGTAACCAGAGCGAGGCGGTGGGCTGTAGCGCCTGGGAGGTGGAGATCTCGAGTTTCTTGGTGGACGTCGGTCATAGTCATGATTGCCCCGATCGCCTCTGCCCCGACCTCGACCGCGTTCGCCGCGTTCCCGTTGGCGAATGTTATCGATATTTCGGTCCTTCACACGCTCTTGCTCCTTGCGTTTTTTGGCTTCCTCGGCGGCCTTCTCAGCAGCTATCTGCTGTATTGTAAGCCTATGTGCCCCAATATTTTCCAAGATGTGTATAGACTACCTTCTCTTGAATTAATTCCAGCTTTTTCGCTTCCAATAGCTCCTTCGGCACGCCTTGAGGGTTGCTTTGGGCACTGAGGCATAATGTCCAAAGCTCCTTGCAGAATTGTGCTGTGTCCTTGTCGAGGAAGCCGGTGAGCTGGATCTGCAATACTTTGATGTCTGGCTGCAATTGGCTTGGTCAGTACAGTCAGAAGTATCTAAGAGTATGTAGGCTTACTTACGAATCGTGAGCCCTCGAGGAGGTTGAAGCAAAGCTCAATGACTACGTCGTCTTCACTGCCCAGGATCTCAGAGATCTTGCCTGCAATCCACCTGTGGTAGGGCGACAATCAGCAATGCCTGGACGCGCGGACAAGATATCGGTACTTTTTCATGACCTCAACATTAACCTTCTTCATGTCAACCTTCTGGCTGAAATCAGGCGGAAACTTGGTCTGCTTCAGCAGCTTTGCATCCACGCTTGATGCCATGGCTGGTAATTGTAACTCTACTGTTGAGCGCGGCGGAAAGGATATTATGCCAGCGGAAGAGCAAGAAGGGTATTCTGCTTGCAACTGGAGTTCGACCCCATTTATTCGTCAAGGACCAAGTCTTTCGGAGCTAACTTTACCCTTCAGTTGCTGAGGGTGAGAATTCGTGTGTTGCCGAAGGTTCTACCTCTCGACCAGACCTAGGATAATGTATGGAGAAGTGTTGGAGTTCACTGCCAGACGAGTATACTTCTAGAATATGATCTCGACAAAACGGCAAGCCGTTCGTTGACAGGACGACCTTGACATATAAAACCATTTTCTTGAATGCATGAACACATAGGTTATCACTATACACCAGGCCAGATGTTCTGTTCAATTCCCCGCTTACGAGCAGTCTGGGTACTCTGTGGAGACCGGCTTGAGGATATGTCTTCGTACACAGAGACGCTAATTACCAATGGCTCCTTCCGTGAGATATTGCAAGTCTATTGAAGCTTGTATCAGCAGCAAAGACTGGAGGCGGACGCACCTGCCTCCCCAAGGACCGATGGAGCATGGCAAGTCCCATCAGCTTGTTGTTTTGTCTCCCACATTTCTTTCATCATCTTCCTCTACCTATGCTCAGTACTTTCTCATCCTTATATGCACTCGTACGACTTTTCTCCACCATGGCTTAGATCTTGTCCCAACATGCCCAATCCAGAATTCTTTCCACGCACTCCTGCAAACCAGCATAGTCCACCGAAAGTTTCCAGCCATCCGAAGCGGAAACCCTCAATCCAGTACCAACAGTCATCAGGGTGGGGCTGGCCTCGCTTTGTATCTGTTGAAGTCGACGTCGAAGAGAACCGTCGGCAGAGAAAGAACGAAGCCATGCCGGTGAATGCTACGGCAGAGCTTTCGCGGCCCGAACAAGGTGCTAGAAATCAGTCGTTTCAGAAGGCTCATGACCAGATCTCTCATACCCAGCCCCAGATTGAGGCACATCGCAAGCATTCAGACGTGTAGGCTTACTTTTGCGTGAATTGGGTCAGAGCTGACGATACCAGCTCGAATCGAACAGCAGCGCTCGTCTCTGGGGAACACAACAAAGCCTACCATGGTCTTCCAATTCCAGCTGCTGAACGCCAGTCCGTTACAAAGGCTTTTGATCAGATGTTTGCTACCCAGCCTCAGACTGAGGCACACCGCAAGCATTCAAATGAGTAGGTTTCCTGTAGCATGACTTGGGTCAGAGCTGACGAAACCAGCTCGAACCGGACAGCAGCGCTCGTCTCCGAAGGGCATGACAAAGCCGACAATGCTCATCCAACTCCAGCTGCTGAACGCCAATTCAATAAGAAACCCCGGGTCAAAGAACATATTTTCGATCACAAGAACGACACAGATGCTCGCACGGATACTCAAGTACTGGCTGACGCCAGCCAGACACCGTTGCCGCCAGAAAAAGAGACGTTGGCTGCTGAAGACCCTTCAGCTGAACGCCAGTCTGATTGGAACGCCCGGGCGGAAGGAAAGACTATGGATCAAAAAACTGACACGAATGCTCGCCCGAATATGCAAGGACTGGCTGAGGCCAGCCAAATACCATTGCCGGTAGAAACAGAGGAACCGGCTGCTGAAGACCCTTCAGCTGAATACCAGTCTTATAAGAATGACCCGAATGCTCGCTCGAATAGTCAAATACAGGCTGACGCCAGCCAGACACCACTGTTGGTAGCAGATGAGAAAACGGCTGCTGAAGACCCTTCGGCTGAACACCAGTCTAATGGGAATGATTCGAATGCTCACCCGAATAGTCAAGTACTGGCTGACACCAGCAAGACATCACTGCCGCCAGAAAAAGACAATCAGGCTGCTGAAGGCCCTTCGGCTGGTACAGCAGACAAACATGAGCTTACTGGCGCAGAGAAAGCACATCCTCACCGAAAAGCCGAACGATCATCGTTTTACGAGGGCTCTGACGGCTCAACGCAGGACGAGCGTTTCAGTGGATCTGCAATGGACCCCCTGTCTAAGGTGACTACTTTGACTCCAGGGGCCTTTCCAGACGATGATGGAGAATCTGTTTACTCTGATATGTCTTTGAACGATAAAGTTATTCAAGAGCCTGCGAGTGCTACCATTGATGCTCGAGATGACAGTCCGGTAGACAAAGAAGAGTCTTTTAGACAGAGCCAAGGCACCTCTCAAGAACACCCAGCTTCTAAAGGTGCCACTGAGCCAAAACGTCGATCCTTTTCACCTGGACCTGCTAAGAGTTCGGATAGCAGCGGCACGGAGGCCAGTCAGGAGCGGGATTTGGAACCATGGACTAATGAAGAAGGGGAGTCTGAACCTGTTCAGAACCCTTCCAAGACCTTGCCTGCAGGCGAAGTCCGTAAGAGCGTCGAAAGCTTACCTGGAAAATCACCTCGACAATCCGCTACTGCCAGCTCTCCGTTAGGCAAAGCGGACACGAACAAACCACCCACATCGCCTGAACAGCCGTGGGCGCCTGTCGGGAACTACGCCTCCGCAGAGACTACAGACTCTGCGGAAGACATTACTCCGCACCAAAAAGTCAATGTTTCGACTCAAGGCCCTGTCGAAAGCATACCTAAGAGATCACCGCGACAATCCGTTGCTGCCAGCTCTCCGTTAGGCAAAGCGGACACGGATAAGCCTACCACATCGCCTGAACGAATGTGGGTGCCTATCGGCAATTACGCCTCCGAAAAGACTGTGGAGTTTCCAGAAGACACCGCTCCGCGCGAAACAGTAGATCCTTCGTCTCAGAGCCCTTCTGCACCTAAAGCAAGCCCAAGCAGCGAAGGGGCAGCTGAACGTGCGAAGAGGAATGATCCATTTGTCACCTCGTCAGCCGCGGTGGCTCAAACCGTTGATCGAAGAGCCAGCGAAATTCCCGTGCATCACATCCAGCAGTCTAAAGATGACAACCAAAAGGCCACATCGGGTCCTCTAGCCGGCAGTCCTGATATTGCCGGGGTCTCTGAAACCGGTCAACAGGTCGACAATAAACTACCGCTCCCTGAAGATAAAGAGGACAACCAAGAGGCTACCTCGTATCCTCTAGCCGACGGTCCTGACATCACAAGGTTCTCTAAAGCCGGTCAACAGGTCGACAAAAAACTCTCACTTCCTGGAGATAGGGATGGCGACGAAGAAGCTGGACAACCCAATGAAAACCAACCACCAGAATTCAAGCGGTCCGGAACAAAACCAGTGGACTTCAACGACCGGATCAGCGTCCCACCTTCGATTCATGCACGCGATAAGAATGGCGACGAGGAAGCTGGACAAGACAATGAAAGCCAACCAGAGCTCAAGCGGTCAGAAACACAACCAGTGGATATCATGAAACGGATTAGCGTCCCACCTTCGATTTATGCACGCGATAGGGATGACGACGAGGAAGCTCGACAACAGAGTGAAATGCAAACCCCAGAGCTCAAGCGGTCCGAAACAAAAGCAGTGGACATCATGGATCGGATCAGCGTTCCACCCTCGATCAACTCACGCAGAGGCTCCAAGCCAGCCAAGAAGGTGACCCTCCCTCCGCCCAAGATCTTCGTTCAGAGTCCCAGCGACGCTACACCCCTAGACGACGAACTTGCAGAGCCTCATCCCACGCCAGCAGGGCATTTACACAACGATGAGTACAGGATAACCTCGAGGAACGGCTCAATCATATCAGTCCAGCATACCGTGAACTCGGCTGCGGAGAAATTGGGTTCTTCACCTGTGAAGAAACGAAAGCTGTACCTTCGGAAAGCCAGGAACCTTGCTGCACGTAGGGTATTCCTGAATGCAGCGCTGGGCAGGAAGATGGGAGGCCGGACAAAGGATAGACTGCAGCGTCTTGCAAGAGGCGAAGAGGTACCAAGCACCCCTGTATCTACCCAGCCCCATGCTGCAGAATCGCCTCCGCTGAAGAAGCGAAAGTCCGTGATACGCAAGGTCAGAAATGTAGCTTCGAGACAGAGTCTACTAGATGCCGCACTGGGGAGGCAGGTCGGTAGAGAGACGAAGCCTGTGCTGCGACGTATGGCGAAGGGCGAGAACATTGTTCTTGAAGATGCCTAGGATTCTGTGGTCGTGCTCTCGCCTCTGAGCCGCCTTTGTTGATCAGGCCGTAGCTTGAGCGAGGTCATGCAATGGCCGTGTATGTAGTAGTGTAGCGAATTGACGGCTTTTATCCTACCTAGACCGTTTCCTCGAGGATGCAGCCCATCTGCATGCTGCTATTCCATAGTCGCTCAACTCACTCGAATTACCCATCAACGGATTGACAACAGCCAAATCGACCACCGGTGGCTGAAAGGCAGAGTGTCTTAGCGTTATCTCTACCCCGTCCAGAAGCTCATAGCGATATCTCTGTGAGAACGGGAAGACAGCTTCAGTGACTCCTGGCAGTAACAAAGTAGCCAATCCCTACCAGCCAACAGATAGGATACAGACCATCACAAGCCGAGGGTTTCCTAGTCAATGTTCCCGCCAACCCTGGTCACAGCGTGGAAGTCGTAGTCGCGATAGTATCTCCATCGTTCATCATTCATCGAAGATCAAGACCTCCACACCTGAGCCACATCTCACGAACCCGCTGGCTCCTACACGCAGTCTCAAACCAGGCCGCCCCAAGCCAACAGCTGACGAGCACAGAAACCCAGCCTCTCCTTTCCGCGCAGCGCAAGTCACTTCTTGATCAGCCACCATCCCCCAATCCTCATCTCACGCCCTCTACACCAACACCCTCCAGCCCCCGCACCACCCGCTCAACCTCCCTCCTCGCTTCCCCCAACCCCTTATCCAGCCCCCGCAAATGCCTCATCTTCACCCCCTCATGCAACTCCACCAGATCAGTCGCGCGCTGTAGATCTAAATCCTCAGCTACTGATTCTTCGGACACCAGTCTCGGAGATTTGGATGTGGGGGGTTGGGCTTTGTGGGTTTGGGCTGTGTGGGGTTGGGATGTGGGGGTTTGGGAGGTGCTTGAGGGGGTGCGGGCATGGACGAGGGCGAGGGCGGCGGTTGGCGGCTGGGGTGGGCGTGATGTTAGTAGGGGGTGGG
>JAABUS010000857.1_pt1 | contig 72025 bp, 76 predicted proteins | sample 5560161 | NCBI WGS metagenome assembly JAABUS01 (sample SAMN10711885, study PRJNA513376) | rock metagenome | isolation source: Antarctica rocks | place: Antarctica: Victoria Land, Trio Nunatak nord | collected 2016-01-04
TGGACGATGCACGAACTGCTGACCGTCCCGGTGCCGGTACCCACCGTCAAACGACGAGGACGACCACCCAACTGGCTGCGGGAGGTGGCCCATGCTGCCTGACCACGGTTTAGTGGGGTACTACCGACCCGTTAGCAATCATCAAGAAATGCAGGAATTCCTTTTGACCGCCTCGCCCTTGGCCTTCCGCAATATTCGCGGGAATTGACACCGATGCTCGACGTACCTGATTCGTCAGTCCGTACAGTTCATCTTTCGGCCAATCGCGCGTTACACGATATGTGTGCTCAACGAGATCCATGGCTTTCTGCCACACAAACAAATCCTGATAACTCCGACTCGTCGCCACCGCCCCTCCTCCCCGATCCATTCCCACTGGCTACCGGCTACTGGCTACTGGCTACTATCGCACTACGCGCCCCCACATGTTGAAGAGATAGCGGCGCATGAAGAAGATGAAGATCAGGGATGGGATAACGAGCGCGAAGCCGCCCGCGAACTTGTACGGGAGTTGCGAGCTGTTGAGAGATGCGAGCACCTGCGCGGGCAGCGTGTGGTTTTTGACCGTCAGGATCGTCGCCGCGAAGACCTCGTTCCAGGAGCCGACGAACGTAAGGATCGCCGTCGCCGCCATCCCCGGCAGCGAGAGCGGCAGCATGATGCGCCAGAAGGCGGCGAACGGCGTGCAGCCGAGTGTCAGCGCCGCCTCCTCCAGATCGCGCGGGATGCTGACGAAGACGCTGCTCATGACGAGGATCGTCGTCGGCAAGCTGAACGCGGTGTGGACGAGGACGACGCCGAGCAGTTTGTCATACAGATTCCAGTTGATGAAGGTCACGGCGAGCGGAATGGCGAGGATCACCGCCGGGAAGGCGCGCGTGGAGAGAATGAATACTTGGAACGCCGCGCGGCCGCGGAAGACGAAGCGGGCGAGCGCCAGCCCGGCGGGCGCGCCGATCAGCGTGGACAAGAGCAGCGTGCCGATGCCGACGATGATGCTGTTGCGCACGGACTCAGGCACGCCGGTGGAGTGGATGAAGAACGAGAACGTCGCGGTCGAGAGGTCGCTCCGGTGCGGGATGAGCGCCTTCGGGAAGGCATAAATCTTCGCCTGCGGGCTGAAGGCGCTGATGACGATGAAATAGATCGGCAAGAGCATGAAGAGCGTGATCAGGATCGCCAGCAGATACAGCCCGATCCGCCCCATCATGTAGCGCCGCGAGCGTGCTCGGTTCCGCATGACGGGCGCCCCCCTCTCAACTGGTCTCGTGATCGTGGCGGTGCTCATTTACCTCACCCCCCGGCCCCCCCACACGGGAAGGGGTAACTCATGCGACGCGCCGTGGTCAATTTCTCATCACCCTGCCCAATCGAGAGGGCGCATGCTATGCGCCCCTACGGTCTCTCCTCTCCATCGCAATGGAGAGGGGGCCGGGGGGTGAGGTTTTACAGTCCCTGCTGCTCGTCGCGCACGCGCAGGGCGCGCAGGTAGATGATCGTCACGACGATTGAGACGACGATGATCACGACCGCGTACGCGGCGGCGATGTAATTGTTGGTCAGGGTGGCGCGCCAGTAGTACGCCTCCTCGGCCAGCACCGGGATAGTGCGCCCGACCAGCGCCAGCACGATGGCGAAGACTTGGAAGGCGGCGAGCGTGCGCAGGATGAGCGCCACCTGGAGGCTGGGGCGCAGGAGTGGCAGCGTCACGTAGCGGAACCGTTGCCAGGCGGTCGCGCCGAAGACCTCCGCCGCTTCGCCGTAATCCTTCGGGATCACCTGGACACCGGCGAGGAGGATAATCATGACCAGCGAAGTCGCGCGCCACATCTCCGCGATCACGATGCAGAGAAACTGGCTGACCGGGTGCTCGATTGTCAGGAACGGGAAGGGGTTTTTCTCGAAGCCCAGCCCGTACCAGATCGAATTAAGGAAGCCGTTCGGGGAGAAGATGGAAAGCCAGACGATCCCGGCGGCGAGGTCAGAGATCGCCAGCGGGATCGCCCAGACATAGAGGAAGAACCCCTTACCCTTCAGGTCGGCTTGCAACAGCAACGCCATTGCCAGCGCGAGCACCAATTGGCATGGCACGATGACGACGATCAGGAGCACCGTGTACTTGACCGCCGGCCAGAAGTAGGTATCCGCCGTCATCCGGTGAAAGTTCGCCGTCGTGAAGCCGCCATGCTCCCCACGCACGGACAGAAAGAGCGCCTGGAACATCGGCCAAACGACGAAGACCGCGAGGAAGATCACGGCAGGAATGAGCAGCAAATACGCGGACAATAACTTGCCGGGCCCCCCGACGCGGCGGGTTCGCCGCGCCGGGGTCGCCATCGCCCGCTCGCCCGTGGCTACTTGACTGTGCATACGCCGCCGCCCATCGGGTCGGGCGCCCAGCACGGCGCCTTCGTGTCGTTGAAGATATTCTGCATGATCTTCGCCCCATCCTCCAACACCGTCTGCACCGGCTCGTTCTTGACGACGATGCGTTGGAAGGAATCGAAGTAGACCTTGCTGTAGTCGCCGTTCTTCGCGCCGAGCCCGACGGGCAGGAGCGTCGTGATCCCACCCGAACCGGAGGATTGCAGCTGAATCGCGTCCGCCTCCAGTTTGACGCCTGCGGAGAGATCAGCCGGGACCGTCGCGTTGGTCACAGGGAAGAAACCCTCTTCCTTGGCCGTGCTTACCTGCTGCGGCGACTGTGTCAGGTAGTTGATCAGCAGTTCCGCGCCCTGTTGATTCGGCGCGCCCTTTGGGATGGCGAACCCGGCGAGCACCGGCATGAACCCCCGCCCCTTCGGCCCCATCGGCGCCGGGAAGGTGATGAGGTCGTTCGGGCGGGTCTGGAGCGCGTTGAGCAACCCCGCGATGTGGTCCCAGCCGACCCAGATCTCCTCGGACAGGAGCGGCTCGCCGGAGTTCGCGTAGTTGGTCGAGCCGGGGTTCGTGTACTGCCAGATATCCTTGAATTCCGTCCACATCTGCACTGCTTCGGGCGACTTGAAGCCGACCGCCGTGGTGCCCGTATAGGAGGGATAGAGGTATCCCTGGAAGAAGCGGTGGATCAGCCCCGTCGGCCCGGCCGGGAAGCCGATGCGCCGCTGGCCGGACCCCTTCTGCATCGCCGCGCCCCACTCCTTCAGTTGGGCATAGGTAAGCGTCTCCGGCTTCGCGCCCTGCGGCAGGTACTGCAGCGCCTTCTTGTTCGCCGCCATAATGTACGTTGCCTGCATCCAGGGGATATAGAAGGTCTTGTCCGACGTGCCAACCTTCGCGAGGTCGAGGAAGGATTTCGGGAAGCCGCGATCACCGAGTTTGGTAAGAAGCGGCGTCAAGTCTTGTAGCAGGCCATCATTCGCGAAGGGAACGAGGTCGCCGTGCAGGCCACCGAGGATACTCACGGTCACCTTATTGGCCTGCGTTTCGGCACGAACACGGTCATTATACGGCCCGTAATCCTGCGGCAAGAAGTCCACCTTGCCCTTGAAGTTGCCGAGGATGGTCTTACGGAACTTCTCCGCCTGGTCAATCGGTGAGAATTGCGTGGAAAGCATCGTGAGCGAACCGGCATCCGCCAGCGCCGCCGGGGATGCCGCCGCTTGCGGCGTGCTGCCCGTGATGGTGCTGGCGGAGGTTGTCGCTCCGCCCGTCGTGGTCGCGCTACCCGTCGTTGCTGCCGGTACGGTCGTCGCGGCGGCGCCGGTGGTTGCCTTCGGCGCTTCGGTCGCCTTGCCACCGCCACACGCCGCGAGGATCGCCGCCGCAGCGCTCGCTGCGATGCCCCCGAGGAACCCGCGCCGCGTCAATGACCGGCGAATGCTTCCCTGCTCCCGTGTCTCCACTGCATACTCCTTGGATTGTGACTGACGGTACGACGGAACGCCACGGTGAACGATGCACTGATGCCATGTAGTCGGGACGTTGCAGCAAATTGTCTCCGCGCGCCGCGGGCAAGAGCGTATGTGTCACCAGATTGCGGGAAGTATACCGGACAATGCCAAATATATTCAATAGATGCGAGCGCGCACGCCACCCGGGAACAGCCCGTCCACCCTCCGCGTTGCAGCAAGAGGCGGAGACCCATCTCAGTCCTCATGCCATCCAAAGGGCACCCGCTGTCCTCAGTCATTCCTTAAGTCCCCGGAGGTTCCCATGCCATCATTCCCCTTCCCACACCGCGTCCGCGCCCCGGAACTGAACGGCGGCCTCGGCTGGCTCAACACCGATCACCCGCTCACGCTCGCGGAACTGCGCGGGCGTATCGTCATCCTCGACTTCTGGACGTACTGCTGCATCAACTGCATGCACATCCTGCCGGACCTGAAATACCTTGAGGGGAAGTACCCGAACGAGCTCGTCGTGATCGGCGTCCACTCCGCGAAGTTCACGAATGAGGGGGAGACGGAGAACATCCGGCAGGCGATTCTGCGCTACGAAATTGCACACCCCGTCGTCAACGACGCCCGTTTCGCCATCTGGCAGCAGTACGGCGTGCATGCGTGGCCGACTCTGCTGATGATCGACCCGGCAGGATACGCCGTCGCCGCCTACCCCGGCGAAGGGAACCGCGCGCGGATCGAGGCGGACATCCAACTGCTCACCCGGATGTACCCGGAGGTGACGGAGCAGTTGCCGTTCGTCGTCACGCGCGAGGCAGCGCCCGTGATGCCCCTCCGCTATCCCGGCAAGGTGCTCGCGGATACGACACGCGGCAGGATTTTCGTCGCGGACTCGAACCACAACCAGATCATCGTCCTCATGCCGGACGGTGCGGTGCGGGCACGCATCGGCGCGGGCAGTGCCGATACGGCGGACGGTGCGTACGACGCGGCACAATTCAATCACCCACAGGGGATGGCGCTCGTCGGCAACACGCTCTTCGTCGCGGACACCGGGAACCACCTGCTCCGGGCGATTGACCTCGTAGCGGAGCGCGTCGCGACGGTCGCGGGGACGGGCGCGCAGGCCGGGTTCCGCGCGACGGGCGGCGATGCGCGCGCGATCGCGCTCAACTCCCCGTGGGACCTCGCGCCGCTCGACGGCAAACTGTACATCGCGATGGCCGGGCCGCACCAAATCTGGGTGTACGACCCGGCGACGGCGCGCGTCGAGGTCTACGCCGGATCGGGCGCGGAGGCGCGGGTGGATGGCTCGCTCGCAGAGGCCGCCTTCGCGCAGCCGAGCGGCATCACGACGGACGGCGCGAAACTCTACATCGCGGACAGCGAAACGAGCAGCCTCCGACAGATCGACCCGTCGGCCGGGCGCGTCACCACCCTCGTCGGTGAGGACTTGTTCGCGTTCGGTGACGTGGACGGCAGCGGCGCGCATGTCCGGTTGCAGCACCCGCTCGGCGTTGCGTACGCGGACGGCGCGCTGCTGATCGCGGACACCTACAACCACAAGATCAAGCGACTCGATCTGGCGACGCAGGTCGTCACCACGCTCGCGGGGTCGGGCGAGCCGGGCGTGGCGGACGGCCATCCCGGCGCGCTCTACGAACCGGGTGGCCTGAGCGTCTCCGGCGACGATCTCCTCATTGTGGACACGAACAATCACTTGCTGCGCCGCCTCGACCGCGCGACCGGCGCGCTGGCGACCATCCCGGTGCACGACGTGGTCGATGATGCGCTGGAGTTCTTCCCCGCACTCGAAACACACACCCTGCTGGAGCAGCGCGTTGCGGCGAACGCGCCCGCCACATTCGCGGTCACGCTCACCCTGCCGCCCGATCATCACATCAACCCGGACGCGCCCAACAGCCAGACGCTCCGCGTGGATGGCGTCACTGTGCCGCTCCCCGCGCCGACACTCGGCGATGGCACGCTTTCCGTCCCACTCGGCCCACTCTCATCGGGTTCGCACGCGGCGCGCTACACCCTGACGCTCTACTACTGCCGCGCGGGCAACGAGGCGGCGTGCGCGATCCGCTCCGTGCAGTGGCGGGTGCCACTGGTCGCGGATGGTGGCGTTGAACCATCGGAGACTCCCCTGACTGCCGCATTTACCGCGCAGAAGTGAAGCCGTACGGTGGTGTGTGCGGTCGAAAGAAAGGCGGTGCGCGTGTTCCCTTGTATACTCACCGGAGCACGCGCCCGCGCGGATCGCGGCCACGGAGAAAGGATCGCCACACCACATGACACACCTCTATCTGATTCGCCACGGTGAGGCTGTCAGCAATGTCGAACCAATTGTCGGCGGGATGCGCGGCGACACGGGATTGTCGCCGCTCGGCGTGCGGCAGGCGGAGGCGTTGCGCGACCGGCTCGCAGACTCGCGGGAGATCGCGGCGGACGCGCTCATCGCCAGCACGCTGCCCCGCGCCCGACAGACGGCGGAGATCATCGCTCCCGCGCTCGGCCTGCCGATTGTCTGGGAGGACGACGTGCAGGAGATGCGCGTCGGCGAGGCGGACGGCATGCGGCTCGATGCGTTCGCGGAGCGGTATGGCATGCCGGACTACGAGCGTGACCCCTACCGCCTGCTCGCACCCGGCGGCGAGAGTTGGGCGCAGTTCCTCCTCCGCGTCGGCACGACGCTGCGCCGCATTGCGGACGAACATGGCGGCAAGACGGTGGTTATTGTCTGCCACGGCGGGGTGATTGACGGCTCGATGATTTGCTTCTTCGGCATGAACACGCAGGCCGTCCCGGTGGCCGACCTCTATACCCACAATACCTCGATCACCCATTGGGAGCGGCGCACCCGCCCGTACAAAGACCCGCGCTGGCGGCTCGTCGCGTACAACGATGTCGCCCACCTGCGCGACATCGATGCCGTCGAGCACACCCACTGGGAGGCGTTGCGCGCCCAGCCCGCGACCGGCTCGGACACCCCCGCCGTCCCGCTCCCGACCGAGCAGAAGAAACCCTGACGGCGTATCGTTGACAGCGACCACAGCCGAGCGATCGCGCCGTTGATGTGACTTTTTGGTGAAATCGACGGGCGCACGGTGCAACATTCCGCACGATAGACGAAGAGCCTTGACGCTCTGTGCAGCGGCACAGTACCATCGCAGCCATCAACAGGTACCCGCGCATGTCCGAGATGTGCCTTCAGCCGGACACATCGCTCGCCCGATAACGGCGGTCAGGAGCGACGAGAATGGGGAAGCTCTTTGCGGGAGCGGAGCGCCCGGCGTTTGTCTGGCTCGATGGTCGGCGCGTCCCGTGGGATGATGCGACGCTGCACATCACGTCGATGGGCGCATCGGCGGGCGTCTCGATCTTCGAGGGCATTCGCGGGTATGCCACGGAGGGCGGCGCGGGGCTTGCCATTTTCCGCCTGCGCGAGCACCTCGAACGGCTGCTCGACTCCATGACGATGATGCGAATGCGGATTGAGTACTCGGTCGAAGCGCTGACGGACGCGACGCTCGCGCTGCTGCGCGACAACGAGACGCGCGGCGACACGTACATTCGCCCGGTTTCCTTCTACAGCGGCCTGCACCATGCCTCCTTCGGGGACACGATGGCCGACCCGCCGCAGGTGCTGATCTGGACCCGCCCGACGACCTCGCAACTGCTCACCGAGCGGGGGAAGAGCATCGGCGTCACGTCGTGGGCGAGCATCGCGGACAACGTGATGCCGCCGCGCATCAAGACGATGTCCAACTACCAGAACAAGCGACTGGCGCAACTCGAAGCGAAGGTGAACGGCTACGACGACGCGCTCCTGCTCACCCCAGCGGGGAAGGTGGCAGAAGCGCCCGGCGCGTGCGTCTTCGTTGTGCGGCGCGGCGTCGTCACCACGCCCTCCGTAACGAGTGGCATCCTCGAAAGCGTCACGCGGGACGCGGTGATCCACCTCTGTCGCGAGGTGTTGCACCTGCCCGTCATCGAGCGCGATGTGGACCGCACCGAACTCTACGTGGCGGACGAGGTCTTCTTCTGCGGGACGGCAGCGGAGATCACGCCGATCTGGTCCATCGACCGCATCCCCCTGCGTTCGGGCGGCACCGGCCCGGTCACGCGCCAACTCGACCGCCTCTACCACGACCTCGTCCGGGGGATCGACCCGCGCTACCCGCAATGGCGTACCCCCGTCCCAACTGCCGTCCCCGCCGGAAATACGGGGGAGTAGCCACAGAGGCACGGAGCACACAGAGATGGGAAGAGAAAGAGAGAAAGGAACGTTTGAGGTTGAAAAGCGCCATCCTCCCTCTTTCTCGGTATGCTCTCTGTGTGCTCCGTGCCTCTGTGGTTAAAGCATCTTCAGGAGGCGTGATGCGACCAAACGCGATGAAGGAACGGCTCGCTGCGGGCCGGTGGAGCGCCGGAGCGATCATCCCAGTGGCGGACGCGCAATTGGTCGAGGTGTGCGGGCTGGCAGGGTGGGATCATGTGCTGATCGACGCCGAGCACGGCCACATCAGTGTGCAGGACTGCGAGAACCTCGTACGGGCGGCGCATGCCGTGAATATCACGCCAATCGTGCGCGTGCCGACGAACGCGCCGCACGAAATCCTGCGCTACCTCGACACCGGCGCGCAGGGTGTGATGGTGCCGCAGGTGAACACGCGCGACGATGCCGAACGGGCGGCGGCGGCGGCGCGGTACCACCCGAAGGGCGCACGGGGCCTCGCGGGGACGCGCGCGGCGACGTACGGGATGCGGGAGCCGCTGGGAAAGTATGCGGAGATGGCGAACGCGAATGTGCTCGTCCTCGCGCTGATCGAGGACATCCGCGCGGTGGAGAACCTGCCCGACATCCTCGCGGTCGAGGGGATCGACGTGCTCTCTATCGGCCCGGCGGACCTGTCGCAGTCGATGGGCTATCCGGGCGAGCGCGATCACCCGACCGTGCGGGAGGCGATTGCCGAAATCATCCGTCAGGGTGTCGCGGCGGGGAAGCCGGTCGGGATGAACGTCCCCACCGGCGTGGACGCTGCGCGCGAGCACGCACGCGGCGTGCGCGTCTTCAGCGTCAACGTCTGGGGTTTGCTGGCGCAGAGCACGGCGACGTACATGGCGGCGCTTGAGAAGTTGTAGCCACGGAGGCACAGAGAACATAGAGAGGGAGACAAAGAGGAAGTATTCCGTCTTCCTGAGACTTCTTGTTGACTCTCTGCATTCCTCTGTGCCTCTGTGGCTAATTCGGGTTTCTACGGAAGGGGTCTGAGACGATGGCATGGACGAACAAGGGGCTGGCGCATCGACCGGTGGTGATGGGGCGGCGGGGGGCGTGCACCTCGGCGCACTACCTCGCCACGCTGGCGGGGCAGCGGATGCTGCTGCAGGGCGGTAATGCGATTGACGCCGCCGTGGCGATCGCGGCCGCGCTCAACGTGGTGGAGCCGTACATGTCCGGCGCGGGCGGCGTCGGCTACATGTTCATCTACGACGCGAAGAGTGGGAAGCGCGTCGTGCTCGACTACAACGCGCCCAGCCCGTACGCCGCCGAACTGAGCAAGTACACGAGCGAGGATGACAAGCGGGTCGGCATCCTCTCGCCGCTCGTCCCCGGCGCGCTCGGCGGCTGGCTCGCCGCGCTGGAGACGTATGGCACGATGGACCGCGCCACCGTCTTCCAGCCCGCGATTGAGTACGCGGAGAGCGGCTTCCCGCTCTCGATCAACAACGCACGCTTCTTCAAGGTCGCGGAGCCGACGCTCCAGAAGTGGCAGACCTCCTCCGCGTCGTACCTGCACGATGGGCACACCCCTGTTGCTGGGGCGATCTTGAAGCAGCCGAACCTCGCGCGCACCTTCCGTACGATCGTCGAGGGCGGCGCGGAGGCGTTCTACCACGGCCCGATTGGCGCGGAGATCGTCCGCTTCTCGGAGGAGAACGGCGGCCTGATCGCGCAGAGGGACCTCGACGACTTCAAGCCGGAGTGGATCGAGCCAATCAGCGTCAACTATCGCGGCTACGATGTCTACTGCCCGCCCCCGCCGTGCAGCGGCATCCAGTACCTGGAGACGCTGAACATCGTCGAGGGGTTCGACATGGCGGGCATGGGCCACAACACCGCCCAGTACATCCATCACCTCGCCGAGGCGATGAAACTGGCGGTGGCGGATCGTGCCGAGTACGCCCCCGCGCCGAACCCGCCGACTGCGGGCCTCCTGTCGAAGGAGTACGCCGCGCAGCGCCGCTCCCTGATCGACCCGCACAAATCGGGCGTGGCGGGCGGTGATCGGTACACCTCGAAGAAGCGGCAGGACGAAATTCTCGCGGGCGATCCCTACAAGATGAAGCAGAGCACGACCCACTTCGACGCGGTGGACAGGGACGGCAACGCCGTCTCCGTGACGCAGACGCTCGGTGGCACCTTCGGCTCCGGCGTCGTCTTCGGCAACACGGGCCTCTCGCTGAACAACTTCACGTACTGGATGGACATGGACCCCGAAAGCCCGAACGTCATCGGCTCGCACAAGCGGCCAGAGCAATGCCTCGCCCCGGCGCAGGTCTGGAAGGACGGCAAACTCTTCATGGTGATCGGCACGCCGGGTTCGTTCGGCATCCCGGAGACGACGCCGCAGATGGTGATGAATGTGCTCGATCACGGCTTCAGCATCCAGGCGGCAATCGAGGCGCCCCGCTTCCGCACCGCGACGGCGAACGAGCTGCCGGTGGAGGGGCGCATCCCCGCCGAGGTCCGCGCGGAATTGGAGAAACTGGGGCACACTGTGCAGGCGATGGATGACTGGACGATGTTCGTCGGCGGCGGTCAGGGCGTGATGGTCGATCCCGACAGCGGCGCGCTCATGGCCGGTGCGGACCCACGACGCGATGGCTACGCGATAGCGTGGTAGGACTGAGGCCTGAGGACCGAGAGTCGATTGTAAAACCCTTCCTCTCCCCTCTCCATCGCCGAGCGGAACGAGCGCATACCACGATCTCCGGGCGATGGAGAGGGGCCGGGGGTGAGGAATTAAAGAGGTGAGGTTTCCATGACACGGGACACGATCATCGAGCAGTTCATCACGGATGTGAAGGCGATCCTCGCGGACGAGGGGCCGACGGACGCGGGCCTGCAACGAATTGCGGAGCGCATGCGGCCGCTGACCAGAGAGCGGGCGCTGACGGAGACGACGGAGGAGTTCGGCAACGCGCACGACGGGGTGGGCCGACAATCGCGCCCGCTCTACACCGACGAGACGGGATTGACGCTCGTGCGGGCGAGTTTTCCGCCGGAGGTGAACACGCCGATCCACAATCACGGCACCTGGGGCGTCGTCGCGCTCTACGCGGGCAAAGATCGGTTGCAGGAGTACCGCCGCCTCGACTGCAGCACCGACGAGGGGCACGCGGAGATCGCACCGGCAACGGAGCGCATCCTCAGCCCCGGTGACACGGCGATCATCCCGCACCCGCCGCAGGACATCCACGCCCAGCAGGGCGCGGACGGCGAGACCGCGCTCGAATTCGTCCTCTTTGGCAAGAATGCGATGGAGATTCCACGCCTCTACTTCGACCCCGAGGCGAAGACGGCGCGGTACAAGCAATTGCGCCATGCGTATCAGGAGTCGAGGAACACGCGGTGAGCCGTGAGGGGCAGTGGAGATTCTTTGACAACCTGATACAATCGGGCTATCGCTCGATCATAGGGACGGCACCGCGCATCTGCGGGCGCACGCATGACAGATGCGGGTACTGTACCTGGCCACACACGGCGTGCACGATGCGAACGCCCCAATCTATGAAGGGCAGGATGTCTTGAGAGGCATCGGGTGACGCGACACATCACCATCGACCCCGCACTCGTTGAGCGGTGCGTCTTCGCATTGGCGGAGTTTGGCGCGTCCGACGGCACGGGTGTGCGCCGTCCGGTCTACGCGCCGGAATGGGTCGCCGCGCAACACATGGTCGCAGGGTGGTGCGCGGACGCGGGCTTTGCGGTGCGGCGCGACGCGGTTGGCTCCGTCTGGGGGCGGGTCGATGGCAGCGAGGGCGGCGCGGCAATCGTTTCCGGCTCACACATCGACACACAACTGCCCGGCGGGCGGTACGACGGGGCGCTCGGCGTGATCGCGGGATACGTCGCCATACGCGCCCTGATGGAGCAATTCGGCCCGCCGAAACGCCCGCTGGAGGTCGTCTCCTTCTGTCAGGAGGAGTCGAGCCGCTTCCCCCGCGCCAACTTCTGGGCCTCCCGCGCCGTCGTCGGGCGGATCGAGCCGGATGAGGCGGCAACGATGCGCAGTTACGACAGCGAGACGATGGCGGACGTGATGCGCGGCGTCGGCCTCGACCCCGACCGCGTCCCTGAGGCGGAGCGCGACGACATCGACACCTTCATCGAGTTGCACATCGAGCAGGGGCCGCTCCTTGAGGAGGCGGACCTGCCGGTTGGCATCGTCAACGCCATCACCGGGCTACGCGGTTACACCGTGGAGGTGCACGGGCGGGCGGATCACGCGGGCGCGTTCCCGATGGATCTCCGGCGCGACCCGATGGCTGCGGCCGCCGCGATGATCCTCGGCGTGCGCGAGAATGCGCTGGCGATGGGCCGGCCCGCCGTCACGACCGTGGGGAGAATCACCGCCGAGCCGAACTTCCCGCCGATCGTGCCGGAGCGCGTCACCTTCAGCATCGACGCGCGGCACCCCGACCCCACCGCGCGGGCCGATCTCTACGCGCAGCACGAAGCGACCCTGCGCGCAATCGCGGTGCGGCACAACGTTGAGGTGACGTGGAACATTCGGAGCGACACCCCGCCGTGCGTCTGCGACCCCGCCACTGTACGGGCGCTCGAAACAGCGGCCCGCGCGCAGGGCATCCCGACGATGACGCTGCACAGCGGCGCGGGGCACGATAGCCAGATCATGGCGGCGCGCGCAAAGGTGGCGATGATCTTCGTGCAGAGCAAGGATGGTCGGAGCCATACGCCGGAAGAATTCACGAGCATTCCGCACGCGGTCGCCGGGATCACGGTGCTGGCGGCCGCCCTTCATACGCTCGCATATTGAGACAACGGGAAGCCCTGTGAACCACAGAGGACGCAGAGAGGGGACGGGGAAAGGGGCACGAACGGGGAGAGACCGGTGGAAGTGGAGTAGTTCGTACGGGAGGTCTCGAGATGACAGAGCGCGAACGTTTCACCCTCAATCGACGGCGGTTCCTCATGGGGTCGGCGGCAGCGGCGGCGAGCGCGGTGCTCGCGGCGTGCGGCGGCAGTTCCGGCACAACGCCGACCGCGACGACGGGCGCGGCGGGCGCGACGAAGCCGGCTGGCGCGGCCACGAGCGGCAGCACCCCGGCAGCGTCGGCGAGCACTCCGGCGGCGCAGACCACCGGCGGCGCAGCCCCGACCTTCGGGGCCGTATCCACCGTCGGTGTGCAGGTCAAGACGAGCATCCAGAACCCGGCGCCGGGAAAGCCGCAGGGCAACAAGCCGAGCGAACTCGTCCTCGTCTGGGGCACGAACCAGTTGACGACGCACGCGATCGACCCGCAGACGCATGTCGGCACGATTGCGGAGAGCATGCTCCGACACATGTACGAGCCGCTCGTCAAAGTGGAGCGTGACGGTAAGACGGTGTCGCCGCTCCTCGCCCTCGAATGGAAGCGGCTGGACGATAACACGATGCAGTTCAAGCTGCGGCAGAATGTCAAGTTCCACAACGGCGAGGATTTCAACGCCGAGTCGGTGAAGTACAGCATCATGCGCCCGCTCGATCCGAAGAACAACGCGGCTGCCCGCTCCACCTATTCGGTGATCGACCGCGTTGATGTCGTGGACCCATATACCGTCAACGTCCACACCGAGAAGCCGGACCCGGCGCTCCTGTCGCGCATGACGGGCTTCTCGATGGTGCAGATGGCGCCAAAATGGACGGAGCAGAACGCGGAACCGGGCGGCGTCTTGAAGAGCGGCAACGGCACCGGCCCGTACAAGTTCAAGTCGTGGTCGCCGAACCAGGATCTCGTCGTCGAATCGAACGAGGCGTACTGGGGCGGCGCGCCGCAGATCAAGAATGTCCGCATGAAGATCATCAGTGAGCAGGCGACGCGCGTCGCGGCGTTGCGGTCCGGCGAGATCCATGTCGCGAAGGACATGCCGCCGGAAGAGGTGGACGGCATCAACAAGGGCGGGCGCCAGACGGCGCGCGCCGTCGCGAGCAACCGCGTGCCCTACTACGTGATGGATACCCGCAAGCCGCCAACCGATAACCCGAAACTGCGGCAGGCGATCAACTACGCCGTGGACTGGGATTCGATCATCCAGGGCGTCCTGCTGGGCAACGGGACGCGCATCGCGACCGTGCTCCCGCCGTGGACGACCGGCTTCGATCCCAAACTCGCGCCGTATCCGTACGACCCGGACAAGGCAAAATCCCTCGTGAAGGAAGCGGGCTTCACGACCGGGGTAGATCTCAATGTCTGGTACCAGCAGGGCCGGTACATGAAGGATAAGGAGGTCGCCGAGGCCTTCGTTCAGCAACTGAGCAAGGTCGGCATCCGCGCCAAGGGGAACCTGACGGATTCCACTGTGCTGACGACGAAGGATAATGCGAAGGAACTCGATGGTCTGGTCTTCGCCTCTTGGGGCAACTGGATCTTCGATGCCGACAACATGCTCTACGCGCGTTTCTCCATCGAGACGCGCGATACGACCAACAACGCCAAGGGCGTCTCCAGCATCAACTACGGCAATACGCAGTTCAACGACCTGATCACCCAGGCGCGGTACACCATCGACTCGGAGAAGCGCAACGCACTCTACGCGCAGGCGCAGAAGACCATGTTCGACGATAGTCCCGCGCTCTTCATGTACAACCTGACCGACATCTACGGCGTGGACAACTGGGTCAAGTGGGAGCCCCGCTTCGACGAGATGGTCTGGGCATACGAGATGAAGTGGAACGAATAGGGAGTGACGAGTACTGAGTACTGAGTACTGAGTAACGAGCGGATCGTTCCCACTCGTTACTCGCTACTCATGATTCGGTACTCCCCCGAAGGGGGGGGTTGTGATTCAGTACATCATCCGGCGGTTGATCCAGGCATGTTTCGTCGTGCTGGGCGTCATCACGGTCGTTTTCTTCGTCGTGCGGCTGACCGGCGATCCGATCCGGCTGCTGCTCTCGCAGACCTCCTCAGAGGCGGACATTCAGAATGTCCGGCACAATTTGAAACTGGATCGCCCGCTCTGGGAGCAATACATCACGTTCGTGAGCAACGCGCTGCATGGTGATTTCGGCAAATCGATCCACTATCAGGGCTTCGACGCGATGCATCTCGTCACCGACCGCTATCCGCGCACCATCCAGTTGGCAGTCTGCGCGCTCGTGCTCTCGGTGACGCTCTCGATCATCTTCGGGGTGATCGCCGCCGTCAAGCGGTACTCGGTGCTCGATAATGCCGTGACGTTCGTCGCGCTCTTCGGGCAATCGGTGCCCAATTTCTGGCTCGGCATCATGCTGATCCTGATTTTCGCGGTGCGCTTTGGCTGGCTCCCGTCGCAGGGGTATAGTGGCTTCTCGCCCCGCTATTTCCTCCTGCCAATGATCACGCTCGCCTCGCCGAGCCTCGCGCGCCTGACCCGGCTTGTCCGCTCCGGGATGCTCGATGTGATGGATCAGGATTATGTGCGGACGGCCCGCGCAAAGGGGCTGAAGGAAGTGCTCGTCATCTTCCGGCACGGGCTGAAGAATGCCGCCATCCCGCTCGTCACCGTGATTGGCCTGGACTTTGGCAACCTGCTCGCAGGCGCGGTGATTACCGAGCAGATCTTCCAGTGGAACGGCGTTGGGCAACTGGCGGTGGAGTCCATCAATGCCCGCGATTTCCCGGTCATCCAGGCGACCGTTTTCCTCGTTGCGGTCAGTTTCGTGACGATCAATCTGTTCATCGACATACTCTACACCTGGCTGGACCCGCGCGTCCGCCTCGTATGAGTAGACGGTAGACGGTAGGTAGTAGACAGAACGGGATCGCATATGGGCATGGAGCGCGGACGAAGCGGCATCGAGAGAGTGGGGGACCTGTTTCCCGCATTCACTGCCTACTGCCTACTGCGCACTGTCTACCAGGAGTGAATGATGTCACAGGAGAGCGTGCTCACCGGGACCCGCGTGGCGCTGCGGGAAGAGCCGAAAAAGCGGAGTGCCACCAAGCGCGCGTGGCGCATCCTTCGGCGCGGGCGCCTTGGTCTGGCGGGATGCGTCATCCTGCTCGGCGTGGTCTTCGCCGCCATCGCCGCGCCGTTTGTCGCGCCGTACGACCCGCTCGATCAGGACCTCCGCGCCCGGCTGACCTGCCCCGCGCACACCTCCTGCCCGCGTTTCGGCGCGGCGGGTCAGACGATTCATGGTTCGACACGCCATCTCCTCGGCACCGATAATCTCGGCCGGGATATTTTCAGCCGCATCCTCTACGGCGCGCGCATCTCGCTGATCGTCGGGCTGACAGCAGTCGCACTCGGCGGCGGTATCGGCACGGTCGTCGGGCTGATCGCGGGCTACTACGGCGGCGCGGCGGACTCGCTCATCAGCCGGATTGCCGATGTGCAACTCGCGTTCCCCTTCCTCCTGCTCGCGATCCTCATTTCGATTGTTGTCGGGCAGGGGTTACGGAATGTCATCTTCATCCTCAGCATCGGCGCGTGGGTGCCATTCGCCCGCGTCGTCCGTGGTTCGACGCTCTCCGCCAAGAGTTACGAATACGTCACCGCCGCGCGGACAATCGGCGCCCGGACGCCCTCCATTCTCTTCCGCCACATCCTGCCGAATGTCATCACGCCCGTCATCGTCATCGCTACCTTCGCCGTCGCAGGGACGATCATCGCCGAAGCGGGCCTTTCGTTCCTCGGCCTCGGTGTCGGCGCGAGCCAGCCGACTTGGGGCAGCATGCTCGCTGATGGCCGCGCCTACGTCGCGACCGCGTGGTGGCTGGCGACCTTCCCCGGCGTCGCGATTATGCTCACCGTCCTCTCGATCAACCTGATCGGCGACTGGCTGCGCGACGTGCTCGACCCGCGCCTGCGAAACTCGGGGTAGGGGATAGCCCTAACCCCCGGCCCCTTCCCCACGGGGAAGGGGTTGACTCATCGCAGTACCGAGGCATTCGTCTAACACCTCGATATTCGAGAGGCCCGCTTCCCCTTCCCACGCCGAGTGACAGAAGGGAGCCGGGGGTTTTAGGTATGATACGCCTGCGACGAATCGAAGGACGCAGAGGAAGGATACAGGCAAATGGCGACCGAGACGAATAGCGACACGCTGACCGTCGGGATTGTCTTGTTCGATGATGTGGAAGTGCTCGACTTCGCGGGGCCATTCGAGGTCTTCGCGGTGGCGGGGAATGTGACGGAGGGCGGTTTTAACGTCGTCACCGTCGCGGAGCGGGCGGACGCGAACCGGCCAATCATCGCGCGCAATGGCCTTAAGGTCGTGCCGGACTACGCGCTGAACGACGCGCCCCACCTCGATCTGCTCGTCGTCCCCGGCGGGCAGGGGACGCGGCGGGAGGTGGCGAACCCGAAACTGATCGGCTGGATCAAGCGGCGCGCGACGGAGGCGCAACTGACGACCTCCGTCTGCACCGGCGCGTTCCTGCTCGCGGAGACCGGGATGCTCGCGGGCAAGACCGCGACGACCCACTGGGCGAGCGTCGAGCGGATGGCGCAGACATACACGATGCTCCATGTCCGTGGCGACGCCCGCTTCGTGGACGAGGGCGACATCGTGACGAGCGCGGGCGTCTCGGCGGGAATCGACATGGCACTCTACGTCGTCGGGCGGCTCAAGGGCGCGGAAGTCGCCGCCAAAACCGCCCGCCACATGGAGTACGATCACTACCGACCGGATATCACCTAGATTCCGCTTTGTTTGTCGGTTTGATCTGGGTAGAGCGATAGAGAGCAGGTAGGCGAAAGGAAACGCCACCACCCGAAGGCGGCGGCGCATGTGAATGACCGGGATCAATCGCTCCTCTATCCGTCGCCGAGGCGGCGGATGTCATGGCCCCCCGCCTGGGACAGCACGCCACTGAAGGTGTCCACCGCCGTCCCGTTAGCCAGGTCGATGGTCCCGGTGATGGTCCCGCTGCCGCTCGCGCCGCTGAATCTGCCGGTGCCGCCCGTCACCACGTAGGAATCCACTGCGGTCAGGGTCGTCGGGTCGGTGGGGCAGCTGTACCCGGTGCCGACCAGCGTGATCTGGTCGCCGTTGGCGGCGATCAGTGTCGTCGCCCGCGTCTCGGCGTGGCCGTCGGTCGCGCAGCCGGGCCCGGGCTTGCTCGCGAGGTCCAACACGGTGACCGTGGATTCGCGGACGTTCCCGAGGTGGGCGGCCTGGCCGCTGCCCGTGCTCGTCACGCAGAGGCTGGGGATCGGGGGGCACGGGCCCGCCGTGAAGGTCTCGGCCACTACCGCGCGGAATGGGACCAGACTGGTTGCCGCTGCCTGCTGCGGGACAGCGACCATCACCGCGCACAAGACAGCCACCGCCAAGGCGACCCGCCGCCCGGTGACCGTCGCCGCTCCCTCGCTCCACCTGCCATTATTTCTGCTCGTTGCCATGATCGTTCTCCTCGCATGGGGCGCACTGCGCGCCGTCGATACGTTTCTCTCTTCCATCAGGACCCGCCGCGTCGGGGCTGCACATGCGCCGCCCCGAGCTGCCGTGTCGCCAGCGGACGGGGCGTGCCCGTCATACAGCTCAGTTCCGCCAGCACCGCGTACCGTCGGATGTGGAACTGCGTGAACGCGGTGTTCGCGGTCAAATTCGCCATGAGGTCGCCCGCGAGGTACTCCTCGGCGGCCCGGCGACTGGCGAAGACGTAGAACCGGCCCAGCGCTGGCCCATCCTGGACCCAGGTCGCCAGGACAAGACCTTCCACTTCCTTGAGCGCCCGCGCATATTCCGTGAATTGCCCCGCCAGATTATCGAGGTCTGCGCCCAAGTGGAACGTGATCAGCATCGCGTACATCGCGACACCCCCTGGTGCAGATGGCTCGGCGCCCGACTGACGCCGCAGCATGTCATCGCTTCCCTCCTTGTTTCGTGCTGTTTCCGCGCCGCATGTCCCTCATGCACCGTGGACTCAGCATAGGGGGCGGGGGGCGCGTCGCCATCGTCGAAACGAGGTAATTCGCGCGGGCATCGCGGCGGGGAGCCACTCGTCAGTTTTGACTACCGGGGATGGAAAGGATGCGCAGGGCCGTCGCGTCGCGCCTCAGGCAAGGTCGTGGCGGCGGGCGAAGGCGGCGGCGGCGGTGCGGTTGTCGGCGTTCGTCTTCGCGAGGATCGTGCGGATGTGGGCGCTCACGGTGTGCACGCTGAGGAAGAGCGCGTCCGCGATCTCCCGGTTCGTGTGGCCGTCGGCCAGGAGGCGCAGCACCTCGATCTCGCGGGTGGAGAGGCCGGCGGGAGAGGCTGGTGGGGTACCCTTCATCGCCGCGATCCGGGCGGCGAGGGCATCCGCCCGCGCGAGCGCGGGTCGCGCGCCGAGGGGTTCGCAGATGGCGCGCACCGCATCCAGCCCACTTCCCGCCGCAGCATCACCCGAGGCGGCGCGGAGCTCCGCCAGGGCGAGCAGCGTGAGGGCGCGCTCATACGGTGCTTGGCAGGCCTCCGCGAGTTTGAGCGATGCTTCGAGATGGTGTGCAGCATCTTCGTGATGCCTTTGGTCGCCGTCGAGTTCGCCGAGCAGGCGGTGGGCGGCGAGCAGGGCGAGCGGCTGGCGCGGTTCGGTGGCATGGGCGAGGGCACGCTCGGCGTGTGCGCGCGCCTGCTCAATGTCGCCGGATTGTCGCTGATACCGCGCCCGGAGCGCCTGCCCCTCCGACCGGCCGCACACCGCCCCGCTCCACGCCAGCCAGCGGTCGTGCGCCACCAGCCATTGCTTGGCGGCAGGCAGGTTCCTCTCATCGAGGGCGAGCGCGATGGTGACCCGCTGCACGGCCATCGCCCAATCGACGTAGGCGACGGTCCCCGGTTCGGTCGCGCCCCCCGCGGGCAACGCCGCCCGTACCGCCCGCCATGCACCCTCCGCATCGCCCCGCAGCCGGGCGAGCGTGGCGAGGTATCTGAGCGCGAACGCGCGGAAGGCGGGATCCCCCTGCTCCTCGGCGCCCCCCGCCGATGCGAGCCGCCCCGCCTCCTCCCATTGCCCTTCCAGCACGAGCAGCGGCAGGAGCGTGAAGCGCTGCGGCAAGGTGGCCGGGATGGCGTCGCCCGCCCGTGCCCACTGCGCTGCCGCCCGCTCCGCCAGCCGCCGTCGCCCCGCGATGTCCTCGGCGCGGTACGGCAGCGCGACCGCCTCCATTTCGCGCGACGACATGATGGCGGCGAGGAAATGATGCCCGGCAAGCTCGTAGGCGTCGCGGGCGCGGGCGTACATCACCGCCGCCTCGCCCGGCATCCCCAGCGCGGCGTAGGCATCAGCGAGGCCGAAATAGCCGCCGCCGACGCCCGGCGGTATCGTCTCGGCCCCCGCCGCGAGATCCGCGCGCAGTCGTTCGCCGAGTTCGCGCGCCTCGCGATATCGCCCGACGGTCGCGCGCCACAATACCACCGTCCCGCGCCCTTCCGGCAGCAGTGTCGGGGCGTCGATTGCGGCGGCGTATGTGGCAAGGTGCGCCCGCTCTACGTCGGAGAGCGCTTCCAGCGCGGTGGCCCCCGCCTCCATCTCCGGCAGGCCGTCCGCCACGTCGCCCGCGTGGCAGTCGAGGGAGCCGCGCTGCAGCCGGGCGAAGGCGGCGAGTGCTCCATCGTTCGCGACCGTCGCCAGCGTAACAGCCTCGTCCGCCGCGGCGCGGGCCTTCGCGACATCGACATAGCCGAGCAGGCCGGAGAGGCGCAGCAGCAACCAGCCCCGCTCCCCCGCATCGCTGTCCTCTCGCTCCATCAGCGCGAGCGCCGCCTCGAAGCGCGCCGCCGCCGTCGCCCACGCATACGCCCTCTGCGCCCGCTCGCCCGCTCGCAGCAGCCACGGCAGGGCGCGCTCGTCGCCCGCCCGCCGGAAGTGGGAGGCGACGGCATCCGGGTCGGGGTCACGCCCTCCTGCGAGCGCTTCGGCCGCCGCACGATGTACCCGGCGGCGCGTCGGCGGCGACATCCCCTCGTAGAGCGCCTCGCGGATCAAGGCGTGCACGAACCGGATGCCCACCCCGTCTTCCGTCGCCTCGGCCAGCCGCGCGGCGGTCGCCTGCGCGATGGTGGGCAGCAGGGCATCCTCGGTCACCGCTGCCACACCGGCCCAGAGGGGCAGCGGCGCCTCGTGCCCCAGCACCGCCGCGATCGCGAGCCGCTGCCGCGCCTCCTCGTCCAAGCGTGCCGCCCTCCCCTCGATGATCTGGCGCAGCAGCGGCGGGACGCGCACATTCGTGAGGAAGCCGAGCGTCCACCCGGCGCTCGTGCGCTGCACGACCTCCTCCTCCTCCAAGGTCCGCAGCAGCTCGCCGAGGAAGAGTGGGTTGCCCTCGGATCGCCGGTGCGCGTAGGCGGCCAGCCGCGCCGTGCCCTCATCGGTGAGGTGGTAGCGTCCGGCGACGAGCGCCGCCACATCGTCGGCGCGCAGCGGGCGGAGGTCGAGCCGGGTCACGGGCGACTCGCGCACGATGGCGGGGAGCAGGCGTGCGAGGGGGTGAGCGGGCGGCAGCTCGTCCGCGCGGTAGGTGGCGAGCAGCAGGAGCGGCAGGGTAGAGAGAGGGCGGGCGATGGCGCGCAGGAGGTCGAGCGAGGCGGGGTCGGCCCAATGCAGGTCCTCGATGTGGAGAACGAGCGGCAGGACACCCCCCGTGTGAGACACTACCAACGTTGCGAAGAAATCCTGCACTGCCTGGAAGAACGTCCCCTGGCTCGTGACGACGCCGACGGCACCGGGACGAGCGAACCCGTCGGGGAGCGGCGGGCCGTTCCCCTGCTGGTAGCGCCCGAAAAGGTCCGCCCACGGCCCGTACGGCGGCGTCTCCGACAGGTCGTAGCAGCGCCCGGCCAGCATGAGTGCACCTCGCACTGTCGCCTCGTGGCAGAGGATTTCCGCAAGTGTCGTCTTGCCGATGCCCGCCTCGCCGCCGATGAGCACGAGGCTGCCATGACCGCCAATGGCTGCGGCGAGGCGCTCACGCAGGATGGAAAGTTCGTGGTCACGCCCGACAAGGGCGGATGACAATGGAGCGGATGCGCACATGCGGACCCTCTTTGCCCAACGAGTGGATGCCCCGATGACAGCAGTATAGCCGCGATCGGGCAGCGCTTGCCTCTGTGCGGCCGCGTTATCAGCGGGCAGAGTTTAGTACAATACCTTTTCAAACGAAAATATCAGAGGCCGAGTTGGTCCACCTGCGCGAAGAGGGCGGGGCTGCCGCCGGTGTGGAGGAAGGCGACGGTTTCGGTCGGAGCGATGCCGCCACGGCGGATGTGGTCGATCATGCCCGCCATCGCTTTGTCGCTGTAGACCGGGTCGAGGAAGATACCCTCGTTGCACGCGAGCAGGCGGATCGCCTCCAAACAGGCGGTGGTCGGGATGCCGTAGCCGTCACCGATGTACCCCTCGTCCGTCAGCAATTCATCCGTCGTCAGGCGCACCGGGCTGCCGAGCATCGCCGCCGCCTCGTTCGCGATCGCGACGGCGCGCTCAGTCTTCTCCGGATCGCCGCCGCCGTCATGCGCGTGTGGTTCGATTGCACCGCCCCGGACGTGACGAGGACGGTCGCGCCCTGTCTCAGGGCGTCCGCGACGAGAAATTCGAGTTTGCGCGCCTTGTTCCCGCCGAATGCGAGGCCCGTCAGGTCGTCCCGCTTGATGAGGATGCGCGGGCATCGCTCCGGACCACCGAGCGCGACACGGAGGTTCCGCGCCTCCATCAGCAGCGTCGGTAATGCGGCCAGAGCGATCCGCAGTTGTGCGCCGATGGACACTGGGGTGATCCCTTCTCTCCAGCTACTGCCGACTGGCCGATTACCGGCTATTGCTTGCCCCCATCCATGACCAACTGGCGGGTGATCTGAATGTGCCCCTGATGGAGCGCGCCATGCTCGACCGCGTGCAGGAGGCAGTCGCGGAGTGTCAGCGTCTCACCAAGGCCACCGGTGCTGCGGTACTCGGTGGGCGGCTGCGGGGGAATCTTGTTCATCGTCGCGTCGGGCAAGGCGTCGAGCGCATCGTGGACGAGCGCGATCAGCCGCTCGTACCGGGCACGCAGGTCGGCACCCGTCACGGTCGCGTGGAACTCCGCCTGCCGGTTGCGCCCGACATCGCGGCCCGTGCTCATCTGCACCGCCCAGAACTCGGTCGAACCCGCGAGGTGCGTGGCGATGGCCGCGAGCGTGTTCGCGTCCGGCAGCGGCACTGGCCCATTCAGCACGTCATCGGGCACGCCGTCGAGTTGCGTCATCACGTCCCGCGCGATCCGTTCCAGCACGACCGCGAACCGTGCCGCCTCGTTCTCATTCGTCATCTGATTCCTCCTGTCTCTGGACTTGCATATCGGCATCACGGGACATATACTAAAACAGCGATGAATGAGATGCAAGCAGTTGCCCAAACCGCGCAGGCGCTCTCCGATGAAACCCGGTTGTGCCTCCTGATGATCCTCCGCGATGGCGACGCGACAGTGAACGACCTCGCCGCGCACCTCGACCTCGCCCAGCCGCGCGTCTCGTCGCATCTCGCGCTGTTGCGCCGTGCCGGGTTGGTCAGCGCCACGACGGTCGGGCGGCAGCGCACGTATCACGTCGATGCGGCGCGCATCACACAGATTCTGTCCATGCTAGGAGACACCATGCAAACATCGACGCACCCACCGCGCAGCCCGCAGGCGACCCGCATCGTGCAGCGGGAGATGCCGATCCGTCAGGCGCGCACCTGCTACGACCATCTCGCCGGCGTCGCGGGGGTGCAACTGCTCGATGCACTGCTCCAACGTGGTTGGATAACCGAGGCCGACGCACGCTACCAACTGACGCCGGAGGGCGACAGCGCCCTCCGCGCCCGTGGCGTCGATCTCGACGCCGCCCGTCGCGCGCGCCGCAAGTATGCCTTCGGCTGCCTGGACTGGACGGAACGACGCCCGCATCTCGGCGGCGCGCTCGGCGCGGTCATCTTCCACGCATTGGAAGATGGCGGTGTTGTCCGCCGTGATGGTGCGACCCGCACGATGGTTCTGGCACAACCGATCAGCGACTGGCTAAATGGATGAATTCGGCAGTCGGGGTCTTTTCCGCGAACCGCGACGCGAACCACTATTTCGGCAGATTTTTCACCGCGTTGTACGCAGGGCGGGGCGTGTAGTCCGGGTTGAGCAGGCTGAAGTAGCCCCATGAGACATCGGACGGGCTGAAGACGCTCCAGTTGAGGTTCCAGAGGAACATTGCGCCGACCCACGGATAGCGCGCGCGAATCTGCTGCACCGACTGCACGATCCACTGCGCCCGCGTCTCCTCAGAGACATCGGAGAACTCGGGGAAGTTGCCGCTGCCCCAGCCCCACTCGGTGATCCACATCGCGCGGTCGCTGTCACCACCCCGGATCATCGCGAGCCGCTGTTGCTCGATGCGCCGGAAATAGAACGAGGGGTGGGCCGTGTACTCGCCGACACCGGGCTTCTCTGGCGGCAGTAGCTCGGGTGCGCTCCGGTAGCCGTACGGGTGCGACCCCTGCACATCCGCGACGTAGCGATAGACGCCGTTCTGGTACGCCTCCAACTGCTCCAGGTAGCGCACATCGTCGATGCCGATCTTCGGGTCGTTGTACCCCGTCGGGCCGAGCGCCGCCGCGACGATCACCGCGTGCGGGTCCGCCGCGCGGATCGCCGGGGCGGCGGCCTTGAGCAGCTCCACATACGCGCCGGGATCGACGCGCGGCCCCCACTCCAGCGCGAGGTTCGGCTCGTTCCAAATTTCGTACGCGCCGACGCGCCCCGCGAACCGTGCGGCGAGGGCGGACATGAACCGCGCGAAGTCCGCCGGGTTGCGCGGCCCGCCGTTGTCGCCCGCCGCTGTCGCCCACGTCGGGCTGCTAGAGATGGTGAGCAGCACTGCGACGCCCTGCACATGGAGATCGTTGACGAGCAGGTCGATGCCGGAGAAGTCGTAGACGCCCGGCGTGGATTCCATCGCGAACCACTGCACCGGCTGCCGCACCCAATGGATGCCGAGATCGGCGACGGACTTCAGCAGGCGCTCGCGCGGCTGGTTCGTGAACTCGGTGACGAGGCCGAAGTTCGGGTTGCCGGGGTTCGCCAGCCCCGCAACGAGGTCCGTCACGCCCGGCAGCCGGACGCCCTCCGCGAACTGGTACAATTGCTTGCCGAGAAACCCGAGTTGCGTCTCGTTAGGCGTCCCGGCGAACTCGGGGTGCCGCTCGAAGCGCGCGCGCTCGAAGTACTGCACGTCGTATTTTTTTCCATCCACCGGATTGAGTTCCGAAAATTCCTCGGAGATCGGCAGCCCGAAAACATCCAGACCACCGTGCTGCTCCCAGTACGCGCGGAACCCGTACGCGAGGCTGTGCTTCGTCTCCGGGAAATAGCGGGTTTCCGCGTTGACGCTCGGCGAGGCGAGTTGCCTGAAGTCGCGCCCGGACGAGAGGATCGCACCGGCGCGCGAGAGTTGCACGGGACCACCGCCCATCGGCGTCTCAAGACGCGTGCGCTCCGTGTACTGGTAGCGCACCCCGTCGCGCGCGATGACGGGTGAGATTGGCGCACCGGTGATCTCATTGCCGATGGTCCTGGCGAACGGGAGAAAAACCGGGTCGAACGCGAAGCCGGGCGCGGCGTGCGCCGTCATGCCCAACAACAGGCAGGGCAGAAGCAGGGCGAAAAGCCCAAACACCGCGCCCCGTCGCGCTCGTTTCACCACCGATAACCCCACGCACTCGCTCCCGTCACGCCGCCCCGGCCTCCAGCGTCCGCCGCATCCCCGCACGAATACAACGAATACATACCACATCGGTGATGCAAGAACGGCGTCACTCCACGGAAAATGTGAAACCCGATCGTCGTACAGCGCATCCTGCCTCCCTGATGCAGCAGGAGCAGAACACGTGACTCGTCCCGCTCGTGCATCGTGGTGAGGCAGGCTGAGATTACTTGCGGAAAAGGAGGTAGTTCGCGACGGACGCGACCTCGCGCACCATGTACCGCCGCTCCTCGTCGCTGCCGGGGCGGATTGGGCTGGTCCGCGTCGGCGAGGTCACAGCCTGCACGCCGAGATCGCCGGCCATCCGCTTGAGGCGGTACATGTGGAACGGGTCGGAGACGAGCAGCGCGCTGTGCCAGCCGTTGCGCTGCATCAGCGCGGTCGCACCCGCCATCGACTCGAACGAGTCGCGGCCTCGGTTCTCGGTGAGCACCGCGCCTGCGGGGACGCCCTTCGCGAGCAGATACCGCCGCGCGACTTCCCCCTCCGAGTAGTTATCGCCGATGCCGACGCCGCCCGTCACAATCATCTTCGGCGCGAACCCGGCGGCGTAGAGATCGTACGCATGATCGAGCCGGGACTGCAACACGGGCGACGGCCTGCCGTCCCACTGCGCCGCGCCGAGCACCACGATTGCGTCCGACGGGCGCGCCTCATCCCGCCCCGCCTGCCGCTTGATGAGGAACCCGAGCGCCAGCGCTGCCACAACGACGAACACCAGCGCAACGAGCAGCGCCGCCCCAAAGAGACGGAAGAGCGGCACCGTCGTCCGTCGCTTGCGTGGCTGCGTGCGCCGCCGCGTCACGGGCATCGGGCGGGTGCGGGAGACGGTGTGATAGGAGTAGGACGGGGTGGAACGGGCCACAATCGTGCATCCTTAATGTCCTGGGCGGCTGCGGGATCATCGAGTAGTGTATACCAATCCCATGCGGGGTGTGCCAATGTCCGAAACGATATTCCCACCGTTCCAATTCTTCTGTCAACTGTACGTACAACTATCGTAACGTACTCGTTCATCACCCCCGTACCATCGGTGCATCGCGATCATCGGCGTGTGATTTGGGTGGCCGAGACGGTATGCTATCCTAGTCGGGAAGCGCGATGCAGACGGTGTTGAGCGAGGAAGAGTATGCAAACGCCCGCATCGGTGACGACGCCCCTTCATGCCGCCGCTGTCACCATTCGTCCCATCCACGACCCGGCGGAACTGCGCGCCTGCCAGGATGTGCAGCGGCGCACGTGGGGGATCACGGAGGACGGCTACCTGATCCCCGTCGCGACCCTTGCGGCGGCGAGTGCGTACGGCGGCCTCGTGCTCGGGGCGTTCGACGGCGCGCGCCTCGTCGGCTTTTCCTTCGCCTTTCGCGGCGTGCTGGATGGCACACCGATCTTGTATTCTCAACTGACGGGCGTGCTGCCGGAGGCGCAGGGTGGCGGCACCGGGCGGCGCATCAAGCAGTGGCAGCGGGAGTGGGCGCGTGAGCAGGGCTTGCCACTCGTCGCGTGGGCCTTCGATCCCTTGCAGGCGATGAACGCGCACTACAACCTCGTCACGCTTGGCGCGATCGCCACGCACTATCACCCCGATTTCTACGGACCGCGCGCGGACGCCCTCAACCCCGGTCTGCCGACCGACCGCCTGCTCTGCGTCTGGCCGACTGCCGATCCTCTGCCACCGAAGCCTGATCCCGCCACAGTACAAGGATTGAATGTCGTTTGGTCATGGCCTGCGGATTTCCTACCGGAGATACGGAAAGACCGCACAGTAGGGACGACTCCCTGGATGGGAACTGGCATAGGCGGAATCGGCATCGAGATTCCTCCCGATCTTAATGCGACCCGCACACAAAGGTCTGATGTACTGAAGGAATGGCAGACGGCGATACGCTGGGCGTTTACGAAAGCATTTGCTGAAGGATACCGCGCGATCACCTTCCAACGGGACGAGAAGCACGCTCGATATTTGCTCACAAAGGAGTAATCTGTTATGCATATCACCCGCGTCGATCTGCTGCACGTCCGCATGAAACTGGTGCGCGGCTTCGAGACGAGTTCGCACCGCAAGAACGAGCTGAATCACCTGCTCATCCGCGTCCACAACGACACGGGGCAGACGGGTTGGGGCGAGTGCGCCGTGCCGACCGACCCATATTATTGCCCGGAGACGACCGAGACGGCGTGGAGCGTGCTGCGCGACTTCATGGCCCCGACGGTGATTGGGCAGGCGATCGACGGGCCGGAAGGATTACTGGCGCGGTTCGCGAAGGTGCGCGGCAACAACTTCGCCCGCTCCGGGCTGGAGATGGCGTACTGGGCGCTCCTGGCGAACGTCGAGGGCAGGCCGCTGGCGCAGATGCTCGGCGCGACCCGGCCCGCGATCACCTCCGGCGTCTCACTTGGCATCGAGCGGGACAAGGAGCGGCTGCTCGATGTCGTCGGCGAGTTCGTCGCGCGGGGGTACCCGCGCGTCAAGTTAAAGGTCACGCCGGGATGGGATATCGTGCCCGTCGCGGCGGTGCGGGAGCGGTGGCCCGACCTCCCGTTGCAGGTGGACGCGAACAGCGCCTACACCCTCGACCAGATCCCGCAGATCAAGGAACTAGATCGCTTTGGCCTCTTGATGATCGAGCAGCCCCTCGGCCACGACGACATCGTGGATCACGCGCGCATCCAGGCCGAACTGGAGACGCCGATCTGCCTCGACGAGTCGATCCACACCGCCGAGGACGCCCGCAAGGCGCTCGACCTGAACGCCGGGCGGATCATCAACGTCAAGACGAGCCGCCTCGGCGGCCTGCTGGAGGCGAAGAAGACGCACGACCTCTGCCACGCGCGCGGCATCCCCGTCTGGTGCGGCGGGATGCACGAATACGGCGTCGGGCGGGCGGCGAACGTCGCCATCGCCGCGCTCCCTGGCTTCACGCTCCCCGGCGATGTCTCCGGCTCCGACAAGTACTACGCGCGGGACATCACGATCGCGCCGATCCTCGCGACGGACGGCGCGATCCCCGTCCCCACCACCCCCGGCCTCGGCTACGATGTGGACGAGGAGTACGTCCGCGCGCAAACCGTCCGCGCCCTCACCCGCTCCGCCGACTCCGGCACCTGGCAAGGCGGCGACGCAGCGTGGGCGATCTGAGAACGTTGAACCGCGAAGGCGCGAAGGACGCGAAGAGGGAAAGAGAAAGAAGAAAAGATACTCATCGTCTCCTCTCTTCTTCGCGTCCTTCGCGCCTTCGCGGTTCAATTTTCCTTCTTCTTGCCCTGACCGCGTGCGGGGGCGGTGGGGCGACGCCGACGCCAGCGGCGCCGCGCGCGCAGCGGACGGCGCTAGCGCAACTCACCGCCGTTCCGGGGACTGCGGCGGCGACGCCCGTGCGGGCCGTGTCGCCAGCGGTCACGCCGTCGCCTGGGGCCACTACAGGTGCGGGAAGCCCAATAGCAGGCAGTGCGGTGATGCCCGTGCCGGTGACGGAGACACCGGGGCTGAAGGCATTGGCGGGCGGCACGATGTACACGAATCCCGCGAGGACGTACCGCATCGACCTTCCGCCCGGTTGGACCTCGCCCATGCCCGATCCCGCAATGCCCGGTCGAGTCGTCACGCGCGCGCCGCAGGGCGCCGTGACGCTGACCGTCGAGGAAGGCCCCGCACCGGATGACTGGGCACGCCTCGCACCACCCGTCGTCGCGGGCATCCTCGACGCGCAGTATCGCAAAGGTACGCCGGAGGCAGTACTGCAATCCGCGACGGTAACCAGTGTGCGGGGCGCGAGCGATGTTGGTCTGCCGACGTACGGTTTCACGTACATCGGCATGATGAACGGCTCCCCCACGACGGTCGAGCGGTTCGTGACGCTCACCTTCGCGGGCGCGATCACGATCACCGCGACCGCCGCACCCGATGTCGCCGCAGTGACGCGCCCGGCGATTGAGGGCATCGTCGGGTCGCTCGTGCCACTCAAACTCGATGCCCCGACGCCCGCCGCGCTCGCACCCGCGCAGGGTGGCGGCTCCATCAGCCGCACGCCGTCCGGCCTCGGCATCGTCCTGCCTTCGGGGTGGGCGAGCGTTGCGCCACCCGCCGCCCCGCCGAATGTCGAATACGCGGCACAGGGCGCGAACGGGGAGCAGCGCGTGCGCGTCGTCCGCAAGCCCGCGACGGCGGAGACGAAACTGAACGACCTCGCCGCCACCGTCGCGGGGGAACTGAAGACGACCGCGAGCGGCTACGAGGTCGAGGCCGAGGGCACGAACACGATCGGCGGCGCACGGGCGGTGCGGAATCTGTATCGCGCCACGATCGATGGTCGGGAGGTCGTCGGGCAGAGCGTCGCACTCATCAAGGGCGGCAACGGCTACGTCATCAGTGTCGAAGTGCCCGCCGCGCAGTACGACGCGCAGCCGGACGACGCGCAGGCGCTTTTTGATCGCGTCGAGAGTAGTGTTACACTCCCTTGAGTAGCATGTGTATGAAAGAAAGGGAACGAAGCGATGGGTGATCAGGGCTACGCGACTTCGGTGAGCGCGCATTACACCTCGGGCGACCTCGGCACGAAGCTTCTCACAGCGCTTCGCGACGCCGGGAAGGACCCCGACGCGCTCCACCTCGACGACCTCGCGCCAGTCGATCAGTTCCATTGGGGCGGGACGCGCGCGACGCGCGACCTGATGCGGCGCGCGGGTTTCGAGCGGGGGATGCGCGTCCTCGATGTCGGTGGCGGTCTGGGCGGGCCGGCGCGTCTGATTGCCGATGGCGCGGGCTGTGATATGACCGTGCTGGACCTCTCCGAGGAGTTCTGCCAGGTCGGGGAGATGCTCACCGCGCGCGTCGGCCTGAGTGACCGCGTGACATTCCGGCACGGGAGCGCGCTCGCCATGCCATTCGCGGACGGGGAGTTCGACCGGGTCTGGACGCAGCACTCCACGATGAACATCGCGGAGAAGGAGCGACTGTACCGCGAGATCTACCGCGTGCTGCGGCCCGGTGGTCGGCTCGTCATGCACGAAGTGATGGCGGGGCCGGTGCAACCGATCCACTTCCCGGTCCCGTGGGCGCGGGACGCGACCATCAGTTTCCTGCGCTCCTCGGAGGATGTGCGCTCGCTACTCGCAGATATCGGCTTCCGGGTGGTGGAATGGGTTGACGAGCGGGAAAACGTCCTCGCCACCATGCAGGAGTCGGGGGCGGGAGGGGTGCCCGCCGAGCCGCTCCCGCTCGGCGTTCACGTCATGCTCGGCCCGCAATTCCCGGAGATGGTGCGAAACGTCGGGCGCAACCTCCGGGAAGATCGTCTCACCATCGTGCAGGCGGCCTTCGCGCGGACATGAAACGCGGCGGGATCAGGAGACCGTCACTTCCTCCGGCACCGGTGCGCGCATCGACGCGGCGAACGCGGCGCGCGTGTTCGGCAGGCGGGAAGCGCAGAGGGCGACAATCGCGCCGCAGACGCCGAGCACGCCGAGCGCAAGCCGCAGTGAGAGACCATCCGCGATCCCCCCGACGACGGGTGACGACCCGGCCCACGCGAGGTACGAGAGCGCGAACAGCACGCCGGAGACCAGCCCAATCGCCCCCGGTGCAACCCGCCCAACGATGATGAACCCCGTCGGGAAGACGCCCGCCGTCGCGATCCCCAGCGCGGCGAACCCGACGACGACCAGCCAGGGCTGTTGCGTCAGCAGCGTCAGCGCATTCGCCGCCACAATCGCGCACCCCGCGCCGATCAGCGCGGTGCGCGGGCCGACGCGGCTCAGCAGCCGCTGGTTGCTCAGGCGGCCCAGCGTCATTGTCACGTTGAAGAGCGCGTACCCCGCCCCGCCGACCCACGCCGCCAGGCCGATGTCCTGCCGCAAATAGAGCGTCGCCCACGTCCCCATCGTCCCCTCGATGATAAGGCCGCAGCAGAGGATCACGGCGATCAGCCGCATCGTCCGGTTCGCGCGAATTTCCCGCACCGTCCCGCGCCAGTCGCGCTGCTCGGTCGCGTGGCTCGTCGGCAGCGGCGGCGGGATGCGCCAAATGACGATGAGCATCAGCGCGTAGAGCGCGGCGAGGCCCGCGAGGATGTGCCAGTACGGCACGTCGTTGGAGCGCAGGACGCCCGTCACGATCGCGCTCGTCACCGCCCCGGCGTTGAAGCAGGCGTGGAGCGCGTTCAGCACACTGCGCGGCGAGCGGCGCTCGTAATCGATCGACGCGGCATTGATCCCCACATCGTAGATGCCGGCGCCAACGCCCTGCACGATCACCGCGAGCAGCAGGAGCAGGATCGACGCGGGGCCGAGCAGCGAGAGGCAGAAGGCGATCATCAGCGCGGCGCCGAGCGTCGGCAGGAGGCGCGGCCCGACCCGGTCGCCGAGGTAGCCGCCGAGCAGCATGATCGGCACCCCCGCGACGGGCATCGCCGCGAGGATGCGCCCGAATGTCGCCTCCGAGATGTTCACGGCGACGATGATGTCCTTCCACAACACGCTCAGCATCGCGAATGTCATGCCGAAAATCGCGAATTGCGCCGCGATCAGCCAGAACGTCAGCGGGTGATGCGGGGATGCCGCGCGGGTGGGGGTGGGTGGGGCCATCGTCGTCATGCTCCGAGTGTCGCATGCGGGTGGGGGATGGGCAAGGGTGGTCATTCATCTCTCTGATGTGTCTCCGTCATCGTCAGAAAAAGCAGTGCGCGCATGGAAAACATCGAGGATCAAGATACCATCATCAACGATTTGATACGGGATGATGTACGGCGGGACGATCAACTCGCGTCCTTTGTCATTCTCATCTCTCCGTCGCCCAATTTCGGGGAAATCCCTCAGCAGATGAACGCGGTCAGTAATTCTCTGACGCAACGCGCGGGCGGCGACGAAGCCTACCTGCTGCCGCCGATCAACGATGATAGCCGTGAGAGCATCGTTCGCCCGCTTCGTCCATTGAATGCGCGCCATCTATTCAGCGAGTAGGGCATCGAGGCGTGCATCAACCTCTTCCATACCCACGACATTCCCCGCGAGGGCATCTTCCAACCCGGCAACGATCCCCTGCAAATACGCGATCTTTTCCTGATCCTGCTGATACTGCCGGGCGTCGATAATCACGGCGACCGCGCTGCCGTTTTGTGTCACGATGATGGGTCGCTTTGTTTCTCGTGTACGATCCACTAACGATCCGATGGTATCGCGCACTTTGGTGATCGGGATAATATCTTCCACGATATTGATTGCCATGCATACCTCCATGAACTGTACGTTATTTCGTACAATAACATGAGGAGCGATCATCGGCAATTCGATGTAGCTAATGAACTTCCCACTCACCGGGACCCAAGGCAAGGTCGCCGGTATAGAGGGCGGTGCCGGTGATGACGGCTTCGACGCCGGGGACGGTGGCGAGCGCGTCGAGGTCGCCGCGATCCTTGACGCCACCGGAGGCGATGACGGCGAGACCGCTCGTCGCGACCTCCGCGAGGAACGCGATGTTCGGGCCGGAGCGCGTGCCGTCGCGGCTGATATCCGTCGCGACGACGTGCCGGACGCCGCGCTCCGCCATCGCGCAGGCGAGATCGACGGCGCGGACGCTGCTCGTCTCCAACCAGCCGCCAGTGGCGACGTAGCCATTCCGCGCGTCGAGACCGAGGATAATCCGCTCCGGGCCGTACGCCGCGAGCGACGCCGTGACGAGTTCGGGGTGGTCAATCGCCGCCGTGCCGAGGACGACGCGGGAGGCACCCGCCGCGAGCGTCACCTCAATATCCGCGAGCGTCCGCAGGCCACCACCAACCTCGACGGGAATTGGGATCGCGGCGCAGATGGCGGCGATGATCGCGGTCTGCTGCGGCAGCCCCGCCGCCGCACCGTCGAGGTCCACGACGTGAAGGATCGTCGCGCCCGACTCCGCCCAGTGACGCGCTATCGCCACCGGATCGTCACCGTAGATCGTTTCACGTGAAAAGTCGCCCCGGACGAGGCGCACGCACCTACCGCCGCGTAGGTCAATCGCGGGAATGACGATCATCGGGCGGCGGGGACGGGCAGGATGGGGTGCGCCCCGGTGGCGATGGCGGCGAAGTTCCGCAGCAGGAGCAGACCCGCCGCGCCGCTCTTCTCCGGGTGAAATTGCGTGCCCATCACGGGGCCGCGCGCGACTGCGGAGGCGAAGTGGACGCCGTACGCCGTCTCGCCGAGCGTCCACGCCGGATCATCGACCGCGCAGATATAGGAGTGGACGAAATAGAAGGGCGTCAGGTCCGCGATCCCCTCCCAGAGCGGGTGCTCGTGCGCCTGGCGCACGACGTTCCACCCCATGTGCGGTACGATAATGCCCCCCGGCAGCCGTCGCACCGCGCCGGGCGCGACGCCGAGGCAGGGGTGCGTCTCACCCTCCTCACTGTGGTCAAGCAGCACCTGCATGCCGACGCAGATGCCGAGAAAGGGCGTCGTCCCCCGGTCGATCACCTCATGGATGATCGGCACAAGCCCGCGCGCTTCCAGACCGCCCATCACGTCCGCCGTCGCTCCGACACCGGGGAGGACGACACCGGGCGCGCGCCGGATGATGTCGTGGTCGGCGGTGATGACGACGGTCACACCCTCGTGCTCGAAGGCATTCCGGGCATTCGCGACGTTGCCGCCGCCGTAGTCGATGATCGCAATTGGCTCCATACCGATCCCTCCGACCCCCTTCCCTCGGAGGGAAGGGGGAGAAAGCAGAGAGTGTTCATTCTATTTATCGCATGAATCGCGGGGGAGGGCTAGCGGGAATACGGGCGGGCGATTCGTCGCTTGAATTACCGAGCGGCGAGCAATGCCGCTCCGTACATCACCGGAAGAAGGAAACACAATGGATACGAACGCCATTCACCCCGAGACGACGATTGGTCACGTGCACCTCACCGTCGCGGACCTCGACCGCGCGCTGCATTTCTATCACGACATCCTCGGGTTCGAGATCACGATGCGCTACGGCCCGAGCGCGGTCTTCCTCTCCGCAGGTGGATACCATCATCACATCGGCCTCAATACGTGGAACGGCGTCGGCGCGCCCGCTCCCGCGCCAGGGACGACCGGCCTCTACCACTTCGCCATCCGCTACCCAACGCGGCGCGAACTCTCCCGCGCGCTGCACCAACTGATCGACCATAACTGGCCGATCGGCGGCGCATCCGATCATGGCGTCAGTGAGGCGATCTACCTCAATGACCCAGATGGCAATGGCGTCGAACTCTGCTGGGACCGCCCGCGTAGCGAGTGGCCCCGCCCGGAGGATGGCGACCTGCTGATGTACACCAAGCCGCTCGACCTTGCGGGTCTGCTCAAGGAGTACGAACCGGCCGGAATGCCCACCTAATTCCCCGGTGGCGAAGGCGGACGACGCATCAGCACATGCGTCTCCGTCTCCCCGGTGACGACGAACCCGAGCCGCTCATAGAGCCGCCGCGCGGGGTTGATCTTCAGCACCTGCAATCGCACCGGGAAGTCGCGCGCGTCCGCCTCCTCGATAACGTGCGCGATGACGGCGGCGCCAAGCCCGTGCCCCTGCTGCTCGGGCAGAATTTCGATATTCGCGATGAAGGCGTCCGTCTCGCGCCACTCGACCGCAATGACACCAACATTCTTCCCATCCACGACCACAATCCGCGCGGGCGCGGGGTCGAAGTGATCGGCGAAGAATTGTTCCTGCCTCGCATCCTCCCAGCCCCACACGTGCGTGACGAGATATTTCATCGCCGCGACATGCAGCTGATACAGGAAATCGTAATCTTCATGCGTCGCGGGACGCAGCGTGTAGGCGGGCATCTTCCCTCTCGCTCCCCCCTTGCTTCCGAGGGAAGGGGTCAAGCGCTCTTCCTTCGGAGCCGACCCGGGAGATCAGGGCGTGTTCATTCTCGGAAAGGGGCAACGGGTTCCTCGTGCAGGATAGAGGCGCCAATCCACCTGTCGCTGCGGAGGAAACCCCATGCCGCAGATCGTACCACCTCTCGCCGATATGTTGGCCAATTTCCCTCGTTTTTCGTCAACCGCAGGGCAAATGCCATCCCTTGCTCCCCCTCTCTTGCGTGCGTGGCGATGCTCTGTGGCGCTCGCTCCCAAAGCGCCATCGCTGACTGGGGCAGGAACTACGGCGCTGAGCGACGCACGCGACTCGGCTTCCCGGCGCGACAGCCCTGAACCGGGGATCGAGGAATATGTTCATACGTACGGATGCGCTATGATCCTTTCGCATCATCAATGACCACTCGTGCAAGGAGCATCACCATGAGCCAGAACCGCCCGGTTCTCATCTCCGTTATCCAGTATCAGGAGCAGTTGACGGCCGGGACGGCCGGCGCCACGGACATCGTTGAGGCGGCGCACCGGCTCGGTGCGGACGGTGCGGAGTTTCGCCCGCAATTCTGGCGGGATACGGGGCACGAACTCCCCGCCACCCGCGAGCGCGCCGCGCAACACGGCCTCCTGCTCACCTATGCGACGATGGGAACGCTCTTCAGCGCGGAACCGGGCGCGGCGGACGCGCTCCGACAAGACGTCGACGACGCGTGCTCCCTCGGGTCGCCGCAACTGCGCGTCTTTCCCGGCCCGCTTCCCGCTGACGATGAGACGGCGGGGTGGGCGGCGGGGCAGGAGATCGTGCGCTATGCGGCTGCGCGGGGCGTGACGATTGCGTTGGAGAACTACGCGCGCACACCGGGCGGGACGCTTGCCGAGATCGTCCGCGCGCTCGATCACATCCCGGAGTTGGCCACGAATATCGACATCGGCAACTACCCGCGTCACGGGCAGGATGTCCCCGCCGCCATTCGCGCGGTCGGATCGCGCGCCATCTCCGCGCACCTGAAAGATCAGGGGGACCCGCCGGAGCACGAATCGACGCACCTCGGTGGCGGGTCGCTGCCCCTCCCCGCGATCCTCGACGCGCTGGACGCGCTGCCGCAACGCATCATTTACTGCTTCGAGTTCGGCGGTGGTGACGACCCGGACGACCGGATCACGCGCAGCATCGCGTACCTGCACGCCCGATAATCTGAAGGAGAGAACGATGGCACACGGAATTACCATGGTTGCGGTCGTCGGTGCGGGGATGATGGGCACCGGGCTTGCGGCGGAGTACGCGGCGTCCCGCCACATGGTGACGCTCTTCGCCCGCAGCGACGAGCGTGCGGCGCGGGCGTGGGAACGGGCGCACGGCGCGCTCGACACGCTCCAGGCGGCAGGTGTGCTCGACGCGGCGGCGATGCCCACCGCGCGCGACCGCATCCGCACCGCAACGAACCTTCAGGACGCGGTTGCGGGCGCGGACTTAATCGTGGAGAGCATCCCGGAGAACCTCGACCTTAAGCGCGAGATGTTCGCCACGCTCGAAACGCTCTGCCCCGCGACGACGATCTTCGCCACGAACACCTCCGGCATCCCGATCACGCAGATCGCGGCAGGGATGCGGCACCCGGAGCGGTTCATCGGCGTGCATTACCTCAACCCGCCGCACCTCATGCCCCCCGTCGAGATCATCCCCGGCGAACGGACCGACCCGGCAATCGTCGCCCGGATGCGGGACAACCTCGCGGCGATGGGCAAAGCGCCCGTCGTCGTCGGCAAGGAAGCGCCCGGTTTCCTCTGGAACCGCCTCCAGTACGCGATCCTGCGCGAGGCGTGCCACATCGTCGAGGAGGGCATCGCGACGATGGAGGAGGTGGACATGGTGATGCGGCAGGGATTAGCGCGCCGTTGGTCCATCGTCGGCGGGCCGTTCACGTCGCTCGACCTCGGCGGCATCGGCACGACCGCGCTCGTCGGGGAATACCTGCTGCCCGCGCTGAGCAACGCGACCGCCGTCCCGCCGACCATTACGAACCCGGTGAACGCTGGACGCACCGGCGCGGAGAGCGGTGCGGGCTTCTACGATTGGCCCGCCGCACGCCTCAAGGAGATGCTGGATTACCGCAACGAGAAGTTGGTCGCCGCCCTGCGCGAGGATCGCGAGCGACGCGACGCGACCTGATCTCCTGCTCGATCTCGTGGTGCTTACCGTGAGCGTGCGCCCACAAAACGGCGAGGTTGGAGAAATCCAACCTCGCCATCGCGCATCGCCCGCCGCGCGTTGCGTTATTGCTTCAACCGATGATGGCGAAGACCGCGCCGTGCGGATCGGCAACGACCGCAACACGCCCGTACGGGGTGTCCATCCCCGACATCCTCACCGTGCCGCCGAGTTCTTTCACCTTCGCGGCGGTCGCGTCGCTGTCCGACACCACGAAGTAGGTCAGCCAGTTCGGCGGCACATCCAACGGGATCGCCCCGCCGATCACCATTCCGCCGGCGATGCTCCGCCCGTCGAGCTGCCATTCCGTGTAAGCATCGGCGCCTTCGCCGTTCGTCTTGGCGGTCCACGGGAAGACCTTCGTGTAGAAGGCTTTGGCGACGTCCATATCGCGCGTGTCGAGTTCGTTCCAGCCGACCGCCCCCGGCTCATAGACGATCTGCGCGCCCTTGTGCTCGCCCGGCTGCCAGACCCCGAAAGATGCGCCCGTCGGGTCGCTGAAGATGGCCATGCGCCCGAGTTCCATCACGTCCATCGGCGGGAAAGCCACCTGCCCGCCGTTATCGCGCACCGCCTGTGCCGTGGCGTCGGCGTCGGCCACGCAGATATACGTCGACCAGGCAGGGGGCTGATCGGGCGACATGGTCGGGGCGGCACCGCAGACCAGCTTGCCGTTCACCGAGAAGTTGGTATACCCACCCATTTCCGGGTAGCTCATCGCCCCCCAGCCGAACAACCCGCCATAGAAAGCTTTCGTCGCCTCCATGTCCGGCGTGCTGACGTCGACCCAACTCGGCGTCCCTGGCGTGTACTCGGTCATCTCCACCATCGCATACCCTCCTTGCACCGAAACGATCACGACACGCCCGTAGAATAGAACATATGTTCGCCAATGTCAAGCGCAAAATGATGATCGTTCTCGTTACTGCATATCCTCTTATGGCGGCTGTGGGGCTAGATTCTGAAAACGAATGATACAATTGTCTCGTCGGGGTCCTCCGGGATGCCGCCGACCGCGCGATACAGGCCGACAGCGGGCGCATTCGAGGCGTGGGTCTGCACCCAGACCTCGGCGGCATCCATCTCCCGCGCGATGCGCATAGTCGTGGCGAGCATCGCGCGCCCGATGCCGCGACGCCAGCTATCCTCGTGCACGTCCACCTCGTCGATGAATACCTGCGCCCGCCGCCCATCGAGGCATTGCAGGCGATAGGCGATGAGCATGCCGCACAGCGTATCGCCGCGATAGGCGATGAGGAGCACATTCGCGGCGTCATCGCAGAAGCGCGCGGCGCTGGTCGCTTCCCACCGATGGTCCGGGAAGCGGGCATTCACCCGGCTAAGAAGATCGGCGGGCATCGCACGCACGCGCTCGACGCGCATTTGTTCAGTCACGGTATGCTTCCATCGACGCAGCATGATTGAGCCAGGACTTAATCCCCCGCCTTCGCGCCCTTGGAGATGATTGGGGTGTCGCGGCGGACTTCGTAGATGTCGCGGATCTGCTCGAACCGCTGGAGGATGCGACTGAGCGATTCGACGCTCGTCACCTCAACGGTCAGGCGCATCGTCACGGTGCGGTCGGGGTGCGTGACGCTGTTGATCGAGAGCAGGTTGATCTTCTCGTCCGCCGCCATGCTGGAGACATCGCGCATCAGGCCGACGCGGTCCCACGCCTCCAGCCGCACGCCGACGGGGTACGCCTGCGTCTGCGTGTTGCCCCACGAGACGGAGACGAGCCGTTCCCGCTCCGGCTCCTTGATGACATTCGGGCAGTCCGTGCGGTGGACGGTGATGCCCCGGCCGCGCGTGACATAGCCGATGATCTCGTCCCCCGGCACCGGCTTGCAGCAGGTCGCGAGGCGCGTCAGCAGATCGCCGACGCCCATCACCTCGATGCCGGACGATGAGGTCGCGGGGCGGGGGGCGGCCTCGGTCGGCGGCAGCGGCGGGGCCTGCTCGACCGGGTTGAGCGCGGAGACCTGCTGCGCGATCTGCTGCGTCGTCACCGCGCCGTAGCCGATGGCGGCGAGGAAGTCGTCGAGCCGGTTGTAGCGGACGAACTGTTTGGCGATCTCGTCCAGCTTGATCTCGACGCCGAGCCGCTTCAGCTCCTTCTCCAGTAAGTCCCGGCCCTGCGCGATGTTCTGGTCGCGCTGCTGGCGGCGGAACCACTGACGGATCTTCTCGCGCGCCTGCGCGGTGTGGACGTAGCCGGAGGACGCGAGCAGCCAGTCCCGGCTCGGCCCGACCTTCGCGCGGGAGGTCATGATCTTAATCATCTCGCCGTTTTGCAGCTTGTAATCGAGCGGCACGAGGCGGTCGTTGACCATCGCGCCGACGCAGGTATGCCCCACGTCCGAGTGGATGCGATACGCGAAGTCCACCGGCGTCGATCCCGCCGGCAGTTCGATGATGTCCCCGGCGGGCGTGAAGACATAGAGCATCTCCTGGAAGACATCGCTCTTCAGCGTCTCCACGAACGCTTGCGCGTCCACCACCTCGTCGCGCCAGTCCATCAACTGGCGCAGCCACGCCACCCGCGCCTCGAGGCCGGCGTCGCGCTTGCCGCCCTCCTTGTACCGCCAGTGGGAGGCGATGCCGTACTCCGCGACGTGGTGCATCTCCTTCGTGCGAATTTGCACTTCGAGCGGGCGGGCATCGATCGCGCGGACGGCGGTGTGGAGCGACTGGTACATGCTCTCCTTCGGGGAGGCGATGTAGTCGTCGAACTCGCCGGGGATGGGCCGCCACATCGTGTGGATGATGCCGAGGGCGGCGTAGCAATCCTTCAACTCCGGCACGATCACGCGGACGGCGATGGCGTCGTAAATTTCCTCGAGCGTCCGCCGCTTCTCGTCCATCTTCCGCGCGATCGACCAGAGATGCTTCGCACGCCCGTAGACCTCGGCCTGAATACCCGCTGCGCCGAGCGACTCCCGGAGCGTGTCGATGACGCGGTTGATGTAACTCGCACGGTCGCCACCCTGCGCTTCGAGCGCGGCATCGACGGCGCGATATCGGTCGGGTTCGAGCGCTTTGAAGGAGAGGTCCTCCAGTTCGCTCTTGATCTGCCAGATGCCGAGGCGGTTCGCCAGCGGCGCGTAGATCTCCATCGTCTCCTGCGCGTTTGCCAACTGGGAGCGCTTGGACATCGCGCCGATCGTGCGCATGTTGTGCAGCCGGTCGGCGAGTTTGATGAGCACCACGCGCACATCGTCCGCCATCGCGAGGAACATCTTCCGCAGGCTCTCCGCCTTGGAGGAGTCCTCCTTGCCGACGGCCCACTCGATCCGTTCCAGCTTCGTCACGCCATCCACGAGACGCGCGACGCGGTCGCCGAACTGGTTGCGGATGTCGTCGAGCGTGACGGTCGTATCCTCCGGCACGTCATGCAGGAGCGCGGCGGCGAGCGTCTCCGCGTCCATCTGCATGTCCGCGAGGATCGTCGCGACTGCCACCGGATGCGTAATGTACGGCTCGCCCGACTTCCGCTCGGTGCCCGCGTGCGCCGCCGCCGCGACCATGTAGGCGCGCGTCACCAGCGAGAGATCGGATACGCTCATGCCCACACCCTGCAACTGCTTCTCCAGCGGCCGGAAGTGCGTGAGGTCAACGGGCGGATGTACCGAAGAAACGGCGACGGATGCCATCAACGCGAATCACCTATTTCTCTGAATACGGTGCGAAGCCGGGGTAAGGCCGGGTCCATCTGGCCTTACTGATGAGTATAACACAGGACCGGGATGCGCTGTTCCGCTGGTGGCGCGCTATTTCCGTAAGAACCGCCCGTGGACTCCGCACCTTTGCGGTATTGCTGTTGATAGACTGCAAAAATCATTGTCACGGTCGTCAGGGCACTTCCCGAACCGTCCACATTCAGAGAGGTGAAGATGAACACGCGAGCGGTAGAACAAGGGATTGGGAAAAAGACGACCTCGGTCTTTGAACGAGACAAGGTACGCCAACACCCCTCCGTGACCGCCGCTGTCGATGTTTGTGCAGCGGATCAATCCGAGAACAAGCCACTCCGACATTACGGGCATCCTTGACCGTCAAGGGTACGTTCGGATACCGTGAGAATAAGCGCACAGGGGGCACCCAGCCTGACAGCCGTCCGGCGTGCGGCGCGTCACGCGCGAGCGAAAGGGAACGAACGGCATGGCCAATCGCTGGATCATCGTTGGGTCACCAGGGAACTTCGAGAAGAGCCGCGCGCTCGGCTGGACGGTGCAGGGAATCAAATCGCGCCACCGCAAGAAGGCCGAGCAGATGCACGCGGGCGACACCTTCATCTACTACATCACCGGCGCGCAGGCGTTCGGCGGCATCGTCGCGGTCACATCGGACTACTGGGAAGATCGCACCACGCCGATCTGGCAGAGCAACGACCCGAAGAAGGCTGCGGAGGATTACCCCTTCCGCGTCTCGATCACGCCGCTCCTGATCCTCGATCAGCCGGACTGGCAGCCCGCCATCGATCTCGTCCCCGCGATGGAGTACCCGAAGCGGTGGCCCGCCGAGCACTGGCGCCTCACCTTTCAGGGCAACGTGCACAAGATTTCGGACGCCGATCACGCGATCATCGCGGACGCACTCGCGGCCCGCGTACCCGCCGGCGTCGGCCACTAATTATTCAGGAAGGGACTGACGGCGGCGCTGTGGAGGCACCGCCGATGGCTGCGATATGACGGATGACACGCACTACCTCGTCCACCTCTGTTTCGGCGCGAACTGCACCTTCGCCGGGTCGCGCAAACTGCTCCATGTGCTGGAGGAGGAAATCGCCGCGCTCGGTATCGCCGAGCGCGTCGTGCTGCTCCCGTCCACCTGCCGCAATCGCTGCGACTTCGCCCCGTCGATGAACGTGATGCCCGGCGATGCCCGCTACAACGATCTGGACGCGGACGCCGTGCGCCGCATCGCGCGGGAGCACTTCGCTGGCGGCGTTGTGGTACAGGAATTCCTCTACCAGCCACCACAACCCGTCACCCCAACCCATGGCCGTCGCGCTTTCACCTTCGATCCGAACGCCTTCCGCCCGAAAGACGAGTGAATAGTAGTCGGTAGTCAGTAGTCAGTGGGTTCGGTCCCTTTCTGACTACTGACTACCGACTACTGGCTACCGCGTCAGCCCTTCGCCTTGCCGAGCAGCACGCTCAACTCCTCGGGCGACTTCTCACCGGTCGCGACGCCCTTGATGATGCCGTTCTTGTCCACCGCCATGATGGTCGGATACGACGCGATGCCGTACGCGCTCGCGGCCTTGCCGCCATCGGCGTAGGTGGGGAAGGGGAGGTCGAACTTCTTCTGAAAATCGTAGATGTCCCCGGTAGTCTCGCGATCACCAACGCCGACCATCACCACCTGCACGTCCGGGTTCTTCGCGGCGAGGTCCTTGATGCGCGGCGCTTCGGTCTGGCAGTGGGGGCACCACGAGGCGAAGAAGACCATCACCGTCGGCTTCCCGGCGAGATTCGCCTTCGTCAGCGTCGAGCCATCCTGCGCCGTGATATTAAAGTCCGGTGCGGTCGCCCCTGCGACGGGTGAGGCGACGGGTGGCGGGCGGACAATCGTCGAGCGATCCGTCGAGGACCGGTTCACGAGCACGACGACGATGACGACGGCCACGGCGGCGATCATCAACCCACCGGAGGCGATCAGGCCCCATGGCGGCGCTTTCTTGACGGGCTTCGTCACCGAGCCGCGACGCGCCTGCGGCAGTTGCTTGCGTGCGTTGCCTGAACCGGTGTTCTTCGCGGCCGTCGTGCGGGCATCGGTTGCATTCTGCCGCGCGTTTGCCTGAGAATAGCTCTGTTTGGCCATTGCGGAGGTTCCTTTCCCTTCGTCGCTCGTTCGTAGCACCCCTGCTGCGCATGATTATAGGATACAAACGTATGGAACGTGCGCGCGTGACCCTTTTCCCCATCCTCGCCTTCATCCTCCGGTTCGTCGTCGGCCTGACGCTCGTGGTCGCCGGGGCGGGCAAGCTGACGGACGCCACCGCCGCCCAGCGGGCCACCGAGGCCGCGCTCCACATCGGCGGCACCCTTGCCCTCGCCCTGACGGTGGCGATCTCCGTGCTGGAGATTCTGCTCGGCATCCATCTGATCGTCGGGCTGAACCTGCGCTGGTCCGCGCTCGCGGCGGCGCTCCTCTGCGCCGTCTTCTTCGTCTTCGTCAACTATTTGTGGGCGACGGGCTTCACGGGGGGCTGCGGCTGCTTCGGTGTATTCGGCGGCGGCTCGCCGGGGCCTGAGGAGACGCTGCGGGACGGCGTGCTGCTCGTCGCGGCGGCGGGCGCGTGGTGGAGCCGTCACTACGGGCTGTCGCTCGACCGCCTGATGCATGGCGACCGCGCGCACCGCAGCGAAGAATCGATCTCGCTCCGTTGACAGTGCCGTCCCGTTGCGGCGACACTACCCCGCGAATAGAGAGTCACAAGAGCGTTCGATACGGGGAGGTCATCAATGGCAACGGAGACGGCAAGCGTACCGGCATTCTTTCGGGTCGCCGCCATCGGCGAGACCCACCCACTCCCCGACCTCACCGCCCGCTTCGTCGCGGGTGACCGGCTGATGGCGATGTTCGGCCATGTGGAGCCGAACGCCTCGCTGCCGCTGCACAGCCACCCGCACGAGCAGATCAGTTACGTGCTGAAGGGCACGGTACACTTCCAGGTCGGGGAGCAGGGATATGACCTCAAGCCGGGTGATGGCTTGGTGATCCCCGGCGGCGTGACGCACGGCGCGGTACGGGTTGGGGAGAGCGGTTGCGACATCATCGAAATCTTCACCCCGCTACGCGAGGAATATCTCGCGCTGATGCACAAGGCGGCACAGGAAACGCAAGCGCCCTAACGGAATCAACCGAGCCAGCCGCCGCGCTCAGGTGTGCGGGATATGGTTGGCCGCGTTGGATACCGGACGACGATTGCATGCCGGGCCAGCGAAAGACGACAACCTCCTCGCGCAGCTGCTCCTTCGTCGCGGTCGCCATGCGGGTGCGGAAGAGATCGATGCTCACGACTTCGTAGCCGAGCGACTGCCCGATATCCGCGAGAATCTGCCCCGTGCGGATCATGACGCGCAGATATGAGGCCTGGTCGCCCACCACGTATGCGAGATGCGCGCCGGGTTTCAAGACTGTGCGCAGATCGGCGAGATGCCGTGCCATGCCACCAAAGTAAAGTTTGGTCACGCGCGCATAGAGCCGCTCGAAGCCGGATGTTTTCCCCAACTCAATGCGCCGCGCTTCGATCGCCCCCGCGATACGCTGAATCTCCGCGTGATCGGCGACCCATTGATCGTCGTCATCGCTTTTGTACACGCCGCGTGTGTTGGAACGCACGAGTCCGCGCTTCAATGCGCGCAGTTCCTCTTTCGTGTTGATGAAGCCGAGCAGAACGGATTCAAGGCGCGTTGTGCGCGTGTAGTCCTTCTCATTCGGATAGGGCGGAGACGTAATCACGATGTCGATTGAATTTGGTTCGAGCACGTCGAGAAGTTGCCGCGCATCGGCATGATGAACAACCGCCGGTACGCTCGCCTTCGGAGAGGTTGCGAAGGTCCGCCGCGATCGCCCGCACGCCGTCGAGCCAGACGCCAACGACCGATGTGTCCAGTTTGATCGCGCCGAGGCCGATTTCGGGACCGAAACGGAGATTGCTGATCGAAAACGGCAGGGCATTGGCGAGTGGGAGCAATTCATGGCGGTGGTAACAGTCGTCGTGCTGCTGTTTGAGCACATCGAGCAGTGGCAGCGTCTTATGCAAGGGCAACGGGCTGATCGAGTTCGTGAGGAGAAGGCTCCACGGTTCGGGTGGCAGAATCCGCAGGCGCGCGGGAAGCGTTGGCGTATCGGTTCGTCCTGTTATGGATGGATCATCTTCAATGCCTTGTGCCCGGAGTTCCGCCCGCGCGATCGCGGCAATCTCGTCGCCGTGGGCGAGCAACCCGTCCGCGTCCGGCGCCCAGTCTGTCTTCACGGCCCACGCGAATTGCGCGACGGGATTGACTTCGATACCAACGCTTGGGATGCCTTGTTTCTTGCACTCAACAACGGTCGTGCCCGTGCCGCAGAACGGATCGAGCACGCGCGAATCCTTAGTCCCTTAGTCGCGCCAAAACGAATGAGGTACTCATCGACGAGGTGCGGGGATAGGAGAGGACGAATCGATACCAATCGTGGACGGCGCGATCACTGAGCGCGAGTCTGTTCGTCTCGCGCGTCGCGTCCCGCTTCGTGGACGGATCAACGACCGCTGCCACTGCATCCATCATCTCTCGCTCCATCCCGTCATACTGCCATTGCGCTCCACGGACGATACACTGAACGTACGCTCAGCACAATGGGGAGCAACGGTAAACGGCGACGAAAGCGCGGAGGCTCAGATGCGCGGGGTGCCGCAGACCGGGCAGACTGCATCCTGCTGCCGCAACGCCGTGCGGCAGCGGCGGCATTGCGGCGCAGGCGTGGCGGGCGCGGCGACGGGCTTGCCGCAGACGGGGCAGGTGGCGTCGTTCGCGCGGAGGGGCATCCGGCAATGCGTACAGAGCCGCTCGCCCGCCTTCCCCGCCGAGGCGGGCTGCCGCACCGGGGCGATCAGCGTTGCGTCGGCGGAGTCGTGATCGGCAGGGTGATGCGCGGGCGGTTGCGCGTCGTGGGACGCGGGCACGGCGCGCTGCACGAGCGTCGCCGCGTCCTCGCTCTGGGAACGGGAGCCGTGGCTATCACTGGCACCGGATGCAGCGGGCGCAATCCGCGTGGCATCGGCGTCGTGGCTTCTGGCATCGCGCACGGGAGGGCGGATGGGCGCGATCATCGTCGCGCCGTCTTCATTCGACGTGGATGAGAGGGGAGTCGGCGGCGGATTCGTGCCGGGGAGACCAAAAGCGCCGGGGACAAAACCCGGCAGGCCACCCGGCGCAACGACCGGCGTGTATCCCGGTGGCTGTCCGACGGGCGGGGATGCGACGGGCAGCGCGCGGAGACTCGCTTCGAGTTGCGCCATCTGCTGCTCGTGGTCGTACAGGCGGCGGCAGGTCGCGAGCACGACCGGGTCGCGCATCTGCCCCTGAATGACGAGGCCATAGAGGTACTCGCCGATCTCCGCCGCGATCTGCGCTCGCTGCTCGCGAAGGAAACTGAGCGCGGCCTCGAATTGGGCGCGCTGGCTCTCACCTTCGTGGGTTGATGGCGGCGAATAAGGTGGCCACGGGTAGCCGGCGCCGGGCGTTCCAACCATGCGTTGCCTCCTGGGTTCGCCCCGTGCGGAATGGTCGAATCTCTCTATCGTGGCGCGCATGCACGCGAACGGCGATAGTATACCAAACAACGACGATCTCCTGTACGCCACGAGAGGATACGCGATGCTGCAACGTCATCGCACCGTGATGATCGGTGCCGGGGAATTGCCAATGCGCGACGAAGCGCCGCACGGTTGAGCGATCTCGACCGGATGCTTGGCGAGTCGCTTTCCCCGGCGCGCATCCCGTATGACGCCGCCGGGCGCGACTGGGACGCATGGCTCGGCACGCACCCGCTCCCGACGAATGCCGCCCTCGACGCGCGTCTCGCGGACGCGACGACGCGCGCAGGGTTCGTCGCGGTCTGTCGGGAACGGGGTATCTACCACCTGCCGACCGTGGAGTTCGTCGTCGCACTCGCGCGCACGCTCCGGCGGTTACCAGGGCCGTGGCTGGAAGTCGGCGCGGGTCGGGGCGATCTCGCATGGGCGGTGCGCGGCGCGGGCGTCCCGATCGTCGCGACCGATGACGGTTCGTGGTGGCCCGCCCCGCTGCCGGACGACGTGATACGGTGCGACCTGCACGCCGCGCTCGCACGTTTCCAGCCCGCGACTGTGCTCTGCGTCTGGCCGCCGCGCGGCACGGACTGGCCCGCCATGTTCCGCTCCTGTGCGTCCGTGCAGGCCTATCTGCTCATCGGCGACGGTTCACGCGGCATGACAGGCAACCCCGCGACATGGGCAGGCGACAAAGGATGGAGACGCCACCCGCTGCCGCGCCTCGCGGCGCTCGGTCGCTGCCGACTGGATGCAGAGGGCGCGTCGCACACCCACGCCCTCCTTGTTCGTCGTTCGTCGCGTCGGTCTTACGGATTAGCGGCGGTGATGGTCGCATCGGGTGACGATGATTCGGCAACCGGCGCGTGGTAGGGCGCATTCGTCATCGCCGCCATCGAGCCGAAGACGACGCCGAGTGCCGCGCCAATCGCCGCACCGCCGATCGTCGCGCCCGCGACCGAGGCCGCCGACGATGGCGTGACGAGCAGCGACACAATCAGCGTGCCCGCGCCACCGATGAGCGCGCCGAGGATCACACCCCACCCCGCGCCGGACTCCGCCTGCCGCAGCGTCGCTTGCATCGAGGGATCATCGTTGCGGGCGCCGTCGAGGTCGCCATTGAGCGCGAACATCGCGCCGAGCACCGCGCCGTAGATGAGGTGGAGCACCAGGTTCCCGATCACCGGCAGCGGCCCCGCGCCGATGTTGACGCCGAAAATGCCCCCGCCGCCCAGCGGCAGGAAGACGATGAGTGAGAGCACGGCGGGCGGGATCGCGAAGAGGGTGCCACGCAGCCAGCCGGGGAAGGCGATCAGGCGGTCGTTCGCATCGCACGCGAAGAGAAGCGCCCAGACGATCCCGGCGGCGAGGTCCAGGCCAACGACCGCGAGCAGCGAGGAGCGGACATTCTCCGTTACCGGATTGTGCGTCAGGGCATAGAGCCACTGCTGGAACAGATTGCCGCCCGCGCTGCCGATGCCGAGCGCGACGCCATACGCGATCAACGCGGTGATCGCCATCGCGGTCGTCGCGACGAAACCGGAGATGACGGCGGGGCCGAACCGCTCCTTCAAAACAGCGCGCGGAGCGGCGGGGAAGGTGACAGGAGATGATGCGGACATAGAACACCCCCATGGAGAAAAGCGGGGGCGGACGTGGCGACGTTGCCATTCCTTCCGTTCGGTGCGCCCGTGGTCCTCTCGATATGCCACATACCATGCCAGCGCGCCACATCCGGACCGGAAGTCTACAGAATTCTCCCTATTCAGGCCGGATCAGCCTGCCCCCGCGCCCGACTGAAGAAAGCGCCGCAGTACAGGCGCCATCTGGTCGAACTCCTTCAGGAAGGCGTCGTGCCCGTCCGGTGAGACGAGCTCCCAGTAGCGCGACGGCGCGCCAACCGCGCGCAGTTCGTCCGCCAACTCGCGGACGTGGCCGGGGGGGAAGAGGATGTCCGAGCTGATCCCGACCATCAGCGTCGGCATCGTCAGGCGGCGAAGCGCGTCCGTGTACGAGGCGTGACCGTTGCCGAGATCGAAGAGGTCCATCGCGCGCGTCAGGTAGAGGTAGCTGTTCGCGTCGAAGCGGCGCACGATGCCGTCCCCCTGATAGTGGAGGTAGCCCTCGATGTCGAACTTGCCGCCGAATGCGGCGTGGCGCGAGGGGCGAGTGGCGGCGTTGCGCCCGAAGCGCGCCGTCATCCCCTCGTCGCACTGGTAGGTAATCATGCCGATCATCCGGGCAATCGCGAAGCCGTCGCGCGGCGGGTCGGCGGGGTCGTACGCGCCACCCCGCCACTTCGGGTCTGCCATGATCGCGCGGCGGCCCACCTCGTTGTACGCGATCCCCTGCGCGTGGAACCGGCCCGACGCACCTATCGCGACCACCGCGCCCGCCCGTTCCGGGTACGTGATTCCCCACTGGAGCGCCTGCATCCCGCCGAGCGAGCCGCCGACGACCGCGTGGAGCCGGTCGATGCCGAATGCATCGAGCAACGCCGCCTGCGCCCGCACCATGTCCCGCACGGTGACGGTCGGGAACGCCATGCGATACGGCTCGCCCATCGCGGGGTCGGCGCTCATCGGGCCGGTGCTGCCGTAGCAGCCGCCGATGATGTTCGGGCAGAGCACAAAGAAGCGGTTGGTGTCGATCGCGCGGCCCGGACCGATCAGATCGCCCCACCACGGCTCCGGCGCGGGCGTCTCCGTCTCCGGGTGCGCGGCGGCGTGCGACCCGCCTGTCAGCGCATGGAGCACGAGGACGGCGTTGTCTCGCGCGGGCGCGAGCGTCCCCCACGTCTCGTACGCGACCGTCACCGTTGGCAGCGCGCCCCCATGCTCCAGCACAAATGGGAGAAGGCGCTCCGGCAGCGTGAAGAAGCGTGTGTGTGCGAGATCCATGCCTTCCGGGCGGTACGGCGGTAGGTGTTCGGTGTCGCTCAGCGGTGTACAGGGGGGGTCCGCGCCCGCACTCAATGCCGCGATCGGTTGCATAAGTCACCTCCGTGCCGCATGGGTACCGAGAAAAAAGAAAACGCCAATACTCACCCCACGGGGCGAGCGATTGACGTGCAATGCTCACGGTACCACCCTGTTCACCGTGACCTCCCGACCACGGCCTCGACGGGTACGGCGCGCCAGAGATTCGCGCCAGACCCTCGCCCGGTATCGGGGGCGAACCGACACGGCCTACGACTGCATGGAGCAGTTCAGCCGGTAGCTCAGCGGGCATATCCGACAGGGTTCGTCACTCCTCGGGCTTCCACCATGCCCCGATTCGCTGCGAGCGTTCCCCTGCGGCCTCATCCGCGTCCACGCCATGCGGGGCTGGAAAAACCGCGCCGCCGTCACACAATGGTGCAACGGCGGCTCCCTCCAGCATCCCTCGCATCTCGCCCCACCGGGGCAGGAGTTGGCACCGTAGCGGCGCGGCGTGCGCGCTGCTGGTTGCCGGGCTTCAACGGGCCTGTTACCCTCCACCACTCTGGATACGAGCCGCATTCACTTGTTACCCCGAAGCATAGCAGCGGTACTGCGCCACCGTCAAGCAGCAGCACGCTTTTTCCGCTCTCGTGAGTACCCTTGTCACCGGATGCACCATGCACGCCGCGCAACAAGTTCGCCGTCATCACCGTTTTAATAGGTGCGCAGTACGCGATACGCACCAGGGGAGGTCGAGGAGATGACTGTCGCCATGTCCACTCGTGTCCAGGCAACCCGCCGCCGTTTCGGCGGCCTGATCGCGCTCGTCGGTGCGCTGCTGCTCATGACCGGCTGCGGCGGGGCGGGGGAGCGCCAGCGACGGCCACGCCGGTCGCGAACGCCGCCGGTGGGCTGAACCTGGCGGGGATCAGCGCGACCGCCACGCAACTGGCGAAGGGGGGTGCGGCGATCAATGCGTCACCGTCCGCCGCGCCGACGGCAGCACCGACCGTCGCCGTGCCCACCGCTGCGGCAACGGCGGTACCAACGACCATACGCCCCGCCGCCACTGTCGCCATCGTGGCCACGAGCACACCGGTCGCGGGCGGCGCGTCGAACAGCAGTTGGACCGACTCACAGGGCCGCGTGCGCGTGAACATTCCTGCCGGGTGGAAAGTGGGAACGCAACTGGATACATTCTTCTTGTTCGATGGTCCATCGGGCGCGCTCTTTACCATCATTACCAGCGCGCAGAGCGGCACACCAGAGCAGGAGAGCGCGTCCAAGCGGGTGGGGCTGTCCAGGAACGCGGTATACAACCTACACCTTCGGTCCGACAAAGGACGCGCGCGTGGGCAATGAACCAGGCAAATCGTTCGACTTCACGACCGTGCCGAAGAGCCAGCCCTCGGCCGCGCCGAAGGCGAACTCATCGACGATCGTTAACCACGGCAGCACGCAGTACGAGTTCCTCTTCTCCAACGTCGGCACACGCACCGCAGACATCGAAGCGTTCCTCGGCTCCGTCGCGTTCCTGAAGTAACCTCCCGTCTTCAGCCAGTCGCATCGGACGCCCGGCAGCAAATGGTGCTGCCGGGCTTTGTCATCCCCGTGCGAATCTCACGATTTTCTCATTGCCGCATCATTACTTCTCATGGGGGCGAGCCTATGCTGATGATACGGGACCATCGACAACGCGAAACCGGTACGGCACCGGTCAGGGTAGTGAACCCGGAACAGGCGAAAGGAGCCTCCCCATGCGCGTCCAGATCATCAACTTCAGCCTCACGGGCGCGAGCGATGAGGACTACCGCAATCTGTGCGACACCCTGGCGCCCACCTTCGGCACGATGCCCGGCCTGATTACCAAGTACTGGCCCGCCGACGCTGCGACGAACACCTACGGTGGCGTCTACATCTGGGAAAACCGCGCCGCGATGGAGGCGTATGTGAATGGCGAGGTTGGTGCGGCCGTCATGGCGCACCCAAACCTGACGAACATCACGTCGCGCGATTTCGACATCCTCGAAGGGCCAACGCAGGTCACACACGGGTTGCTGCAAGCGGTTGCGTAACGCGCATATTTGCTGATACAATAGCTTTCCCTGGTTCCCACAGCACAAGGAGTACCCCGATGCCCGGACGACTCAGTGACCTCATCACCCGGAGGGCCTCGGAGGACTTCGTTGGCAGAACGGCGGAACTCGCCGTCCTCCTCCAATCGCTGGAGGGGGGCGGCCCGCTTGTGGTCGGCGTGCACGGCATCGGCGGCGTCGGCAAATCGACGCTGCTGGAAGCGTTCTCGCAACGGGCGCGGGCGCGGGACACGGGGGTCGTGCGGCTCGACTGCCGCACAATCGAGCCGACGGAGCGCGGCTTCCTCGCGGAACTCGGCGCGGCGATTGGCGCGACCCTCCACGACGCCACAGGGGGCGCGGATCGCCTGAGCGCGCTCGGTGAGCGCGTCGTGCTCGCGCTCGACGCGTACGAATTGCTCCGCCTGCTGGATACGTGGCTCCGGCAGGTCTTCGTCCCCGCGCTCGGCGACAATGTGCGCGTCGTCCTCTGCGGGCGCGAGCCGCTCGTCTCCGCGTGGCGGACCGCGCCGAGGTGAAACAGCCTCGTCACGACGATCCCGCTCGATACGCTCGATGACCGCGACGCCATCGAACTGCTGACCCGCGCCGACATCGACCCCGACGACGCGCGGCGCATCAACCGGTTCACGCGCGGCCACCCGCTCGCCCTGAAACTGGCGGCGGCATCGGCGACCGACCGGCGGTGGACGATGGACCTCGAAGCCACGACGATCCCGCACGTCGTGGAGGAACTGACCCGCCTCTATCTCGCGGATATCGACGACCCCCTGACGCGGCGCGTGCTCGATGCCTCTGCGGTCGTCCGCCGCGCGACGCTCTCGCTGCTCGGTGCGATGCTGCCTGATGCCGCCCCGCAAGACGCCTACGACCGGCTGTGCGCCCTCCCGTTCGTGGAAAGCGGGCGCGAAGGCTTGCAGGGTGCATGACACCGTGCGCTACGCGATTGCCGCCGCGTTGAAGGCCACCGATCCGTTTATCTACCGCGAGTACCGTCGCGCCGCGTGGCGTCGGTTGCGCGCAGAAGTGGAGACGGCGGGCCGGAATGACATCTGGCGGTACACCGCCGACATGCTCTACATCATCGAGAACCCCGTCACGCGCGAGGCGTTCTTCCCCTCGAACGCGCTTGAACCCGCGCTCCCGGGCGACGACGCGGCGATTCGGGGAATCATCGCGCGCAACGTAGGCCCGGTGTTCACCGCCTGGCTCACCGGTTGGTGGGGCCGCGCCCCACAGATGTTCCGGGCAGTCCGCAACCAGAGCGGCAAGGCCACCGGATTCTACGCGATGTTCGACCCGTCGACCGTGAACCTGACCGATCTTGAGCCTGATCCGGTCGTCGGCAAGTGGCTGGAGCACCTGCGCCGCGAGCCGATTGGGGAACGCGAACGTGCCCTCTTCTGTCTGCGCTGGATGTGCGATGCGACCGGCGAAGCCCCGTCGCCGGAGCAGGCGGCAGCATGGCTCGATCTGAAGCGGTCCTACATGCAGCTCCGCCCGCACCTCCGCCGCGTCTACATGATCGTCGCGGACCTGCCAACCTATGGCCCCATCGCCGTCGGCCTCGGGTTCCGCACGGTGCCGGAGGCGAACGCCGTGCTCGATGGCACGACGTACCACACGGCGATGCTCGACTTCGGGCCGCAGTCCGTAGATGGCTGGCTCGCGGGTCTCGTCGCTGGTGAACTCGGCATCGCGGGGGAGGAATTGCTCGATATCCCCGCGCGCGAACTCGTGCTGGACGGCGCGCGCGTGCCGCTCTCGCGGTTAGAGTTCGGGGTGATGCACTACCTCCGGGAGCGCCCCGGCATCGCGGTCAGCCGCAATATACTGCTCGAAGTGGTCTGGGGGACGGACTATGACGGCGGTAGCAATGTCGTGGACGCGGTCATCTGGCTCCTGCGGAAGAAACTCGGCGAGCACGCATCGTGCATTGAGACGATCAGCGGTATCGGCTATCGCTTCCGCATCACTCCGATGTAAATCCCTGTGCGACGCAGGAGCGAATCGTGACGCAGACCGAAGCCCGCGCTACTATCTGGCGGGAAACCCTTATCGCATCGTTATGCAAGCATCACGCACCACTCATACAGAGACGGTACAGTGTCCGTGGTAGGGTGACACAGCAGGAAATGTTGACTCCCGCAACGCTTCCTCATCTTCCCCACGACGCCCCGCCACTCCTCTTCCCTCGCACCGATGGGGTACTCCCGGCCCCATCGGCGCATCCCTTTTCTCCCCGCCGTGATACCATTCCACCAACGGTACGGCAATGTCGCATCGCGGCGTGAAGTAGGGGAGCAAACATCAATGGTAATCGACGGCAACGATGACGTGCTCGGGCTGCGCCGCGCCAACCGCGCCACCGCGCGCCTCCTCAAGCATCTCGCGGGGATGGCGCGCCCCGGCGTGACGACGCGCGCGCTGGACGACTACGCGATGGCGTACATCGCGGACCTCGGTGCGAACCCCGTCTTTCACACGGAGGAGGGGTTCCCCGGCGCGATCAACACCTCCGTCAACGATGTCGCAATGCACGGCGTCCCCGGCGACTATCGCCTCAGCGAGGGCGATGTGCTGAGCATCGACGCCGGGATGCTCCTGAACGGGTACTGCGGCGACGCGACGATCACCGTCGCCATCGGCACAGTCGATGCCGCGAAGCAGCGGCTGATCGACACCGCACGCGGGACGATGCAGGTGGGCATCGCGGCGGCGCGCACCGGCAACCGCGTCGGCGATATCGGCCACGCGATGCAGCAGTACGCCGAGTCGCGCGGCTTCGGTGTCTTCCGCAATTTCACCGGTCACGGCGTCGGCCACAGGATGCACGAAGCGCCGGAGATTCCCTTCGTCGGTCGGGCGGGCACCGGCCCCGTGCTCGAAGAAGGGTTGGTCATCACGATTGAACCCGTGATCGCGGAGCGCTCGTTCCGCTACCGGATCGACCCGGACGGTTGGAGCGTGCGCACGGTGGACGGCGGCTGGGCGGCGCAGTTCGAGCATACTGTGATCGTCACGCGCAACGGCGCGCGGATTCTCAGCCAGGTCTGATCGCATCATGATCGGTCGATATGAGTCTGTCTCCGGCGACAAGGCGAGCGCGATACTCCGGCATTATTAGAGCAACCGGCCCTGTTGCGCCGTCACGACCACCTCTTTCGCCTCGCGCTCGGCCTGCCGGATCGGCTTGAGTTCGTCCCAGTTCTGCCCCGCCTTCGCCTCAACATCGAGCGGCACGACGAGTTCGAACGCGCCGGTCATCGCCTCCGTGACGAGTTCGCAGGTGCGATCCAACTCGCTCACCGGGACTTCCAGCACGAGTTCATCGTGCACTTGCAGGAGCATCCTGCCGCGCAACGTCTCCCGCGCGAGCGCGTCGCCGACGCGGATCATCGCCCGCTTGACGATGTCCGCCGCCGTGCCTTGAATCGGCGCGTTCATCGCGGCGCGCTCGGCGGCCTGGCGGATGTTCGGGTTGCGGGACTGCAACTCCGGGAAGTAGCGGCGGCGCCCGAGCAGGGTGGAGACGTACCCCTTCTCCACCGCCTCCTCGCGGATGGATTCGGTCAACCGCTTCACGCCGGGGAAGCGCTCGAAGTAGACCTTAATGTATTCCCGCGCGGCAGACTGCGAGATGCCCGCGTTGTTCGCCAGCCCGAACGCGCTGATGCCGTAGATGATGCCGAAGTTGACCGTCTTCGCGAGGCGGCGCGTGTCGTGATCGACGTTGTCGAACGGCACGCCGAACATCTCCGCCGCCGTCGCGGTGTGAATGTCCCGCCCCTCCTGGAACGCCTCAAGCAGCGCGGGGTCACGCGAGACATGGGCGAAGATGCGCAGTTCGATCTGCGAGTAGTCGCAGGCGAGCAGCACCGCCGGCTCGCCGTCGAAGATCGTCGTCTCCGGCGTGTTCCCCGCGACGAAGGCGTGCCGCACCTCCCGCCCGACCTCCGTGCGGATCGGGATGTTCTGCAGGTTCGGGTCGCTCGACGAGAGCCGCCCCGTGGACGCGACCGCCTGATTGAACGAGGTGTGCACGCGCCCCGTCTCCGGGTTAATCAGGAGCGGCAGCGCATCGACGTACGTCCCCTTCAACTTCGACAACTGGCGGTATTCGAGGATGTCCTTGACGATCGGGTGCTCCCACTGCAACGGCTCCAGCACGTCGGACGCGGTGCTGTACCCCGTCTTCGTCTTCTTGCCGTGCGGTAGGCCGAGTTCGTCGAAGAGCACCGCGCCGAGCTGCATCGGCGAGTTGATGTTGAACGGATGCTTCGCCAGTTCGTGGACATCGGCGGCGAGTTTGCCCATCTCCTCGTCCAGCCGCCGGGAGAGGATATGCAGGTACCCCGCGTCCACCGTGATGCCGGTGCGCTCCATCTCCGCGAGGATCGGCACCAGCGGCAACTCGATCTCGTCCAGTAGGTGCAGGATTTCGCGCTTCTGCAGGTCGTCGCGCAATGGGGCGACGAGCGCGTTCGTCGCGTAGGCGTCGGCGGCGGCGTACGGGGCGGCATGCGGCACCGGCACCTGCGCCATCGTCACCTGCGCCCTGCCCGTGCCAATGAGCGCCGTGATGTGCGTCATCTCGATACCGAGGCGTGTGAAGGCGAGTTCCTTCAGCCCCACCGACGTCTCGCCGAGCAGGTACGCCGCGAGCATCGTGTCGAAGACGAGGCCGTGCAGTTCCAGTCCCGCCCGCTCGAATGCGAGGATGTCGAACTTCGCGTTGTGCGCAACCTTCGAGATCGTCGGGTCCGCGAAGATCGGGCCGAGATGCTCGCGCACCTCCGGCACGCTCAACTGCTCTTCCGCGAGGTAGTGGCCGACGGGCAGGTACCACGCCTCCTTGCCGTCCACCGCGAGCGAGATGCCGACGAGCGCGCCCGTCACCGGGTTGACGCTCGTTGTCTCCGTGTCGAACGCAAACGTCCCCGCCTCCCGCAGCCGGGCGGCGAGGGCGGGCAGGTCCGCCGCTGCCGTCACCACCGTGACGAGGTGGTCATGGTCACCGTGGTTTGTCGTCTTCTGCGCGGAGACATGCTCCGGCAGTTTGGTCAGCAGTGAGCGGAACTCCAACTCGCGGAAGAGGTTGACGACGCGCTCGCGGTCGTACTCGTGCGTGCGGCACGCCTCAAGGTCGAGTTGCAGGTCCACGTCCGTCACAATCGTCGTCAGTACCTTGCCCCGCAGCGCCTCCTCGTAGTGCGGCGTGATGAGGTCGCGGATGCGCGGCGGGTCGATCTCGTCCAGATGGTCGCGCCACTCCTCCAGCGGGCCGAACTGCCGGAGCAGGGCAGTCGCGCTCTTCTCGCCGATCCCCTTGATCCCAGGGATGTTGTCGCTCTTGTCACCTACGAGCGCCTTGTAATCCGCCACGAGCGGCGGCGCGAACCCATACCGCTCGACGGTCTTCGCCATGTCATAGATGCGGAAATCCGAGAAGCGATTCTGCGTACCGGGCAGGACGACATTCACGCCATCGTCGGAGACGAGTTGCAGCGTGTCGGTGTCGCCCGTGACGATGTATGTCTCCACGCCCTCGCGCGCCGCGACGCGACCGAGCGTGCCGATTACGTCGTCCGCCTCGTATCCCGGCACGACGAAAATCGGGATATTGAGCGCCTCAACGACCTCACGCACGCGCGCCTCCTGCTGACGGAGTTCGTTCGGCATCGGCGGGCGGTGCCCCTTGTACGTCGCGAGCAAGTCGTCGCGGAACGAGCCGCCCTTGTCGAAGGCGACGGCGATGTATGCGGGGGTGAACGCCCGGAGTGCGTCGAGCATCATCGTAGTGAAACCGAACGTCGCGTTAATCAGCTCGCCGGACGAGGTTGTCAGCGTCTGCGGCAGCGCGTGGAAGGCGCGATAGAGGAGCGCGTGACCATCGATGAGGACAATCCGTTCTTTCGTCACGTCGCTCCCACCTCTCTTCAGGACTGAGGACGAAGGACTCAGGACAAGTGGGATTCAAGCCTCTTAGTCCTGAGTCCTCAATCCTTCGTCCTCTCGCGTTATCCTTTGCTCTTTTTGTCTTCGTCGGTGAAGTCGAGGCTGTTGATGAACTCGCGGAAAGAGGAAAGTTTCTCGTCCTCCGGGCCGGAGGCCTTCGGCTTCGCGGCGGCATCGGCCTCATCCTCGTCGTCACCGAAGAGGACGCCCGCCTTGTCCATCACGGACTCATCGACGAAGATCGGCACCTTCGTACGCACGGCGAGAGCGAGCGCGTCGGACGGGCGGGAGTCGATCTCGACCTGCCGCCCCGCCGCCTCGATGACGATGGTGGCGTAGAAGACATCGTCGCGCAGCCCGGTGACGAGGATGCGCCGCACCCGCCCGCCGAGATCGCCGATGATCGTCTTCATGATGTCATAGGGGAGCGGGCGGGCCGCCTCGACCCCCTGCAACTCCATCGCGATCGCCTCCGCCTCGTAATTGCCGATCCAGATCGGCAGGTAGCGTTCGCCCTCCAACTCCTTGAGGATCACGACGCGCTGGTGGGTCACGAGGCTGACGCGGATAGATTCAACGACTGATTCGATCATCGGACGCACGCCTTTCGCGGCATGGCTGGCGGGAAAGGTCCCCTTCGAAATTACGCTCCGACGCCGGTGCGGGATCACCCATTCCCGGCGGCACCGCGCTGCGGCAATATGCGGATTGTACCGCCATCACGGGGGCGCGGCAACGTCACCGCGCGCCCGCGAACGCCGGTTTCGCCATCGCCGCGACGCGCTGGATCAGTTCGTCCGCCAGGTCGCGGTACGCCTGCGCGCCCCGCCCGGAAGCGTCATACTCGGTGATCGCCTGACCATACGACGGCGCTTCCGCGAGGCGCACCGTGCGGGGCACGACGCTCTTGAAGATGCGCGTCGGGAAGAAGCGGCGCACCTCCGCGACCACCTGCGGCGCGAGCCGCGTGCGCGCGTCGTACATCGTCATGATAACGCCCGTCACGTCCAGCGTTGGGTTGACGGTGCGCTTCACGCGGTCAACGGTCTGTACGAGTTGCAGTAACCCTTCGAGCGCGAGGAATTCGCACTGGATCGGGATGAGCACGCCGTGCGCGGCGGTCAGCGCGTTCACGGTGAGCAGGCCGAGCGACGGCGGGCAGTCGATCAGGATGAAGTCGTAGTCGTCCGCCACGGTGCGGAAGGCGGCGCGCATGTACGTCTCGCGCTGTGGCAGATCGACCAACTCGATCTCCGCGCCTGCGAGTACATTGGTGCTCGGCAGCAGCGCGAGGTGCGCGAGGTGGGTGGTGCGGATCACCTCGGCGGCGGGCGCTTCGTTCAGCAGCACGTCGTAGAGCGTCGTCGCCATCGCCGCCTTGTCCATGCCGAGGCTGCTCGATGCGTTCCCCTGCGGGTCGGCATCGACGAGCAGGACGCGCCTCCCCGACCCCGCGATACACGCTGCGAGATTCACGGCGGTGGTCGTCTTGCCGACGCCGCCCTTCTGGTTTGCGATCGCGAGAATGCGCGCGCCTTCGCCCATGCCTGACCACTTTACGAACACCCGTACGGACGCTCCGGTGAGTGTAGCGCGATGGGTGTCGCGGCGCAACGGGCGCGGGGAACCTCACCCCCCAACCCCCTCTCCACTTGACGGAGAGGGGGAGCGAAACTCGGAGGGGTTTGTTGCGAGCGGGATAGGACGCAAACATTTGATCGAGTCACCCCTCTCCGCTTGACGGAGAGGGGCCGGGGGTGAGGTCGTTCCCCGTGCTATACTCACGTCGCAGACCACAGCGGGAGAACGGGAGGGAGAAGCCGAGATGAATGGTGTCGTCGTTGCGCCGCAGCCGTATGCCGCCGAGGTGGGCGCGGATATCCTCCGGGATGGTGGCAACGCCTTCGATGCGGCGGTCGCCGCCGCGTTCGTGCAGGCGGCGCTCGACCCCTTCATGTGCGGCATCGGCGGCATCGGCGTGGCGCAAATCTTCCACGCCGCGACGGGCGAGCATCGCATCCTGGACTTCGTTGGTCGGGTCGGCGCTCGCGCCCGCACCGATCAATGGGCGAAACTGGCGCGGCGCACGCCGGAGGGGAAAACGTACGTCGAGGGATGGCACAATTACCTCGGCTACCAGTCCATCCTCATTCCGGGCACCGTGGCCGGATTGGCGGCGATCCACGCGGGTCGCGGACGGATGCCGTGGCGCGATCTGCTCGGCCCCGCAATCCGCGCCCTGCGTGATGGGTTCCCACTCTACACCTACATCACCGAGTTCTTCATGGAGACGCACCAATACCCGACGGGCGCGAACTACCCGACGTTCGACGAATTCATCCACACAACGGACGTTTTCGCGCGCCTCTGGCACCGTGAGGACGGCAGCCTCAAGCGCGTCGGCGACCCCCTCACCAACCCCGACTACGCCGCGACGCTCGAATGCATCGCGGAGGAAGGCCCCGACGCCTTCTATCGCGGCACGATTGCCGCACGCATCATCGCGGACTTCGCGGCGCATGACGCGCTCGTCACGGCGGACGACCTCGCCGCGTGCCGGGTGGTCCCGCGCGATCCGCTCCGAAGCGACTATCGCGGCCTAACCGTCGCCACCAACCCGCTTGGCGGCGCAACGGTGCTACAAATCCTCAATATCCTTGAGGGATATGGCATCACAGAACTTGGACGCAACAGTGCGGAGTACCTCCACCGCCTCGCCTCCGCGATCCAACTCGCCTTCTCCGAGCGCGACGGGATGACGGACGATGCCCCGCTCGACGCGCTCATCAGCAAGGAGCACGCGGCGGAACTGCGAGCACGCATCGGTGAGAGGGGCGTCGAGTCGCGAGAAGCGGTCAGCGTGCCCGGCACGACGCACCTCTCAGTCGCGGACCGCGACGGGAACGCCGTCGCCCTGACCCACACGCTCTCGATGGGTTCGGGCGTCGTCACGGAGGGGCTTGGCTTCCAGTACAACAACGGCATGAGCAGTTTCGACCCGCTCCCCGGCAAGCCGCGCTCGATCGCCCCCGGCAAGCCGCGCATCACGCCGATGGCCCCGACGTTCGTACTGCGGGACGGCACGCCCCGGATCATCCTCGGCAGCCCCGGATCGAACGCGATCATCAACGCGGTCGCGCAGGTGATCGTCAATTGCGTCGATTTCGGCATGACGCCAATTGAGGCGGTCGCCGCACCGCGCATCCACTGCGAGGGCGGCCCAATTCTCACCGAGACGCGGCTACCCATCGCGACGGGCCGCGCGCTCGAAGCACGCGGTCACCGGCTCCGCCCTCGCCCGTTCGCGTACGACTCGTTGCAGGGGCGGGTACAACTCATCGTCGCGGGCGATGACGGGTGGACCGGCGCGTCTGACCCCCGGCGTGACGGCGGCGCGGCGATGTACGCAGAAACCCGCGCCCGTTAGAGCGAATTGCAATGGTGCTGAGCCTGGGAAGTGTCGGTGGCGCACTACGACATCCCCGTTCGACCCTCAATCGCTGGCAGAAGTGGTTCGATCCGCACAATCTGGCGAGCCTCGAAGATCGTCCCTCGCGCCCCCGAACCATTCGGCAGCGGACGTGGGGGGACGCCGATGTCGCGGCCGTCCTCACGCTGCGGACGTGGTATCCCCGCTGGGGCAAGGCGAAACTCGCCGTCCTGCTCGCGCGGCAAAGTCTCTCGGTCTCGATAGTTAGCTGGATCCTTCGGTATCTGCGTCGGCGTCGGCTGCTCGTCGAACCCCGGCCTGCTCGCGCGACGCCGCGTGGCCGCCATGCCCGTCCCCACGTGCAACGCAAACCGAAGGGCGTGCCGATCCCGAAAGAAACGCCGGGCGATCTCATGGAGATCGACACGATGCGACTCTCTCCCGTGCCCGGCGTCGTCCGCTATCACTTCTATGGCGTCGTTGGTGTACGCGGCGCGGTGAAGGAGTTCCTGGCGGTGGTACGCGCCCGTTGCCCCCTTGCGATCAGGGCGATTCAGATTGATGGCAGCGAGTTCATGGCGAAGTTCGCGGCGGAATGCCAGGCGCGGGAGATTCCCTTGTGGGTCTTATCGCCGCACAGCCCGAAACTGAATGGGCAGGTTGAACGGATGGACCGGACGTTTCGCGAGGCATGGTGGGAGTGGTACGAAGGCGAAACCGATCTGCCGAATATGCAGCACGCGGGACGCGACGGAGAAGCGGTATATAATGCGGTTCGACCGCACCAGAGCCTCAGGATGCGCACCCCGGTCGAGTTCCTCGCTGATCGTTTCAGCATCCATCCGTAGCGGACGTACTGAACCCATTCACCGGGGATGTGAGAGAATCGGGCGGGCCGTGCACGACGATTCGGGACAGAGCGGAACCGGAACCAGCGGATGAAGGTGCTCGACAAACCCACGGAAGCTGTCGCAACGGACAAGGAGGCGATCCCCCCCCGCAGGCGTCGCCGTCTCCACCGGCGGGCGACGATGCAGGCGCTCTTCCTCGGTACGTGCTCGGTCGCGTTCCTCTTGCTGCTCCTGCTGCCGCTCGCCGCGATCTTCTGGAGGTCGCTCCCGAACGGGGCGATCTTCACCGCGCTCCGACTGCCGATTGTGCGGGACGCCCTGCGCCTGAGCCTTGCCACGACTGCGATCTCCCTCGGCATCACCATCGTGCTCGGCACGCCGATTGCCTACCTGCTCGCGCGCTATCACTTCCCCGGCTACGGCCTCCTTGATTCGCTGATCGACCTGCCGATGGTGCTGCCGCCCGCAGTGGCGGGGCTGGGGTTGCTGATCGCCTTTGGGCGGCGCGGGCTGGTCGGCGGGCCGCTCGAAGCGCTCGGCGTCTCGCTGCCATTCACGACGGCGGCGGTCGTGCTGGCGCAATGCTTCGTCGCCGCGCCCTTCTACATCAAGGCGGCGAAGGCGGGGTTCGCGGGGGTGGACCGCGAGCTTGAGATGGTCGCGGAGACCTTCGGTAGTTCCGGCTGGTACACCTTCACGCGGATCACGCTGCCGCTGGCGTTCCCCTCGGTGCTCGGCGGCGTGGTGATGATGTGGTCCCGCGCGCTCGGCGAGTTCGGCGCGACGATCTTCTTCGCGGGGAACCGCCAGGGCATCACGCAGACGATCCCGCTCGCCATTTTCCAGGAGGAGCAGGCGTCGCACTTCGACACCGCGCTCGCGATGTCTGCCGTGCTCGTCTGCGTCTCGTTCGCCATCCTCGTCACCGTGAAGTGGCTGACCTCCCGCCTGCTCGTCAGTGACGACGATACCCTGCGCCCCATCGCCCGGAGATGATGACTATTGGCATTGCACGCTGCTTTGGGGACATGGTCCTTGCTTGGCTATACGAACAGCTATGTAGGTTCAGATAGGTGCGCGACGGGTTGTGTCCGGAGACTTCTGTCATTTGACGATGGCTCGTCACCGCGACCATCGTCCTCCACGATCGATACTGGAACAAACCGGATCGAAGGAGGAACACAATGGCACACCGACAACGTACCGGCATCGCAACAGCAGCACAATCGGTCTTGACGGACGATCCCGACTTTCTTCGCATCCTCGTCGAGCGCGTCGTCCAAGCAGTGCTAGAAACCGAGATGACGGCGCATCTGCACGCTGACCCCTATGAACGCAGTGCCGACCGGCGCGGCTACCGCAACGGCTACAAGTCCCGCCAACTCAACATGCGCGTCGGCACGCTCACCTTTCAGGTGCCGCAGGATCGGGACGGCACCTTCTCCACGCAGCTCTTCGCCCGCTACCAGCGCAGCGAGAAGGCGCTCACGTTGGCGATGATGGAGATGTATGTCGAAGGCGTTTCGACGCGCAAAGTGCGTGAGATTACTGAAGTCCTGTGTGGGACGAGTTTTTCGAAGAGTCTTGTCTCCGAGTTGGCCGGACAGTTGGACACGGAGCTAGACGCGTGGAGGAATCGCCCGCTGACCGGGATGACCTACCCGTACCTGAGTGTGGATGCGCGCTACGAGCATGTCCGGCAGGACGGTCGGATCGTCAGCCAAGGGGTGTTGATTGTCGCGGGCGTGCGAGCGGTCGGGCACCGGGAGATCCTCGCGGTGGAGGTTGCCGACACCGAGAGCGAAGCGACGTATCACCAGTTGTTTCGCGATCTCAAGGCGCGCGGCCTGAGCGGCGTGCGGCTGGTGACGAGCGATAGTCACCAAGGATTGAAGGCGGCGATTGACCGGCATTTCCAAGGCGCGAGTTGGCAGAGATGCCAGGTTCACTTTTCTCGGGATCTGATCAAGATGGTCGGAGTGGGACGACGCAGCGAGATGGCTGGGGATCTTCGAGAAATCTTCGCGGTGACGACCCGCGAGCAGGCGATGACGACCGCAGAAGCGGTGGGGAGCCGATGGGAAGCGTCCCATCCGGCGGTTGCGCGACTGATCGAAGAGGGAGTGGAGGATTGTCTGGCCTGCCTCGCCTTCCCGTTGGCGCATCGGGCGCGGATTCGCACGACGAACGGATTGGAACGGTTGCACGAAGAAATCAAGCGCCGCACGCGGGTGGTGCGCATATTCCCGAACCCTGAAGCCTGTTTGCGGTTGGTGACCGCGTTCTGTGTCGAGCAGTCGGAGGAGTGGATCGGGGGCGGTGCTACCTCGACATCGGAGACCTGTTTCCGAGCATCGCAAAGGAGGGAGTATTCGTGGACTAGGCAGGAGGTTCGCCACCCGAACTGCATTTGCCTTTGCCGCAGTAGATCGGTACCATGCAGATCGTTCTCTTCCCGTGTATCGGCCTCCGGTAGCGTTGCGGCGTGTATTGAAAGGAAGCCTCTAATGGAGGAAAGGACTTCACTATGCGCATTCTCGTCGTCGGTGCCGGGATCGGTGGCCTGACCGCCGCCCTCGCTTTGCGTCGGGCCGGCTTCGACGCTCACGTCTACGAGCAGGCCAGCGTACTGCGCGAGGTAGGCGCTGGCGTCGCCATCAGTCCCAACGCCGTCAAGGTTCTGCACCACCTCGGGCTCGCCGAAGCCCTCCGCTCGGTCGGCGTCGTCTCCCGCTCAATGGACTCGCGTGACTGGCAGAGCGGCGCGCTCCTCGGTCGCGTGCCGCTCGCAGAGGACGCGGTGGCTCGCTGGGGAGCGCCTTTCTATCACCTGCATCGCGCCGACCTCCACAACGCACTCCGCACCGCCCTCGGCGACGAGCACATCACCCTTGGCGCGCGCAGTGTGGCCGTCGAGCAGGGCGACGACGCCGTGACGGCCCACTTCGCCGACGGGCGCAACGCGACTGGCGAACTACTCATCGGTGCCGATGGGGTTCACTCCGTGGTACGCGAGCACGTCGCGGGCTCCGACCGGGCGATCTGGGCGCGTCAGATCTCGTGGCGAGGCCTTGCGCCCGCAGCGGTCGGGCATGAGGCCGGGCTGGAAATGCGACACCATTCTTTCTGGGGGCCGCGCCAGCAGTTCGTGACCTTTTACGTTGCGGGTGGGACGCTGGTGAACTGGGTGGGAAACACGCAGAGCGACGAGGAGTGGCACGAGGAATCCTGGTCAACGCGCGGCGACCGGGATGAGGTGCTGACCCTCTTTGCGGGATGGCATCCCCAGGTGCGCGCGCTGATCGCGGGGACCGAGCGGGTGTTCAAGTGGGCACTGTTCGACCGACCACCGCTGGAGACGTGGACGCGCGGACGCGTGACGCTGCTGGGGGACGCCGCCCACCCAATGCTGCCGTACATGGCGCAGGGCGGCAGCCAGAGCATTGAGGACGCGTTCGTGCTGGCGGGCTGCCTCGCCGCAGGCCGCGACGACCCGCAACGAGCGATCGAGGGATACGCCACCCGTCGGCAAGAGCGCACCGTCGCCGTCCAGGCCGCGTCGCGCGAGGCCGGGAGACTCGTGCAGCTGACGGACGCAGCGGCGGTGGAGGCGCGGAATGCACGACTGAGCGCCAGTCCGGATGCGCCGGTCGCCCGGTTCGATTGGATCTGGAGCTACGACGTGGAGAAAGCGATGGCAGAAGGATAGGCGCGGTCGCATCGATTTGAGCAGCGTGGAGGAATCTACAGAACTTCGCGGACACAACCCGCCGAGGAGGTGGCCGCGAAGTATGGGATTCAGACGTACCCGAACATCCCGCCGACTCGTCTGCTCTGTGTTGTGCAAGCAACGGGGGCGTTTCAGCGTAGCGGTGGGCCAGGAGTTGCCCCTGTCCAATACACCAAGGTCTATGCCATCTTCGACGCCATGAACGGCAACTTCATCATGGCCGCAGGTGCGCCATAACGAAACGCCGGGAGTTCATCGACCCTGAGTGCTCTTCCCGCAGGAGGAGCAGGTGCCGCCTATTGCCCGGAGATAGATTCGAGGTTCAGGGTTCGAGGATGATTCCCCGAACCGCGAACCTCGAACCCTGGAACTACTCCCCTTTACTTCAACACGCCGTACATCAGGATCTGCTGCCGGTTCGTGATGAGGGTGTCGAGGTCGGCGCCGGTCAGGCGCGTGCAGTTGCGGGCGATGGAGACGAGCGACGCTTCCGTGAGGTAGAGCGCGAGTTCGTCCGCGCCGGCCTCGTCGCGGATCGTGCCGTCCCGCTGCCCCGCCGCGATGATCTCCGCGACGAGCGGCAGATACGAGAGGCTGTGCTGCGCGGCATCCGCGCGATCCTGCTCGTGATGGAGCAATTCGCGGGCAATGATGCAGAGGAAGGTCGGCCACTGGACTGCGGCGTCCTTCGGCACGTTGAGCGCCTGCCAGAGCAGCGTCGCAGCGGTGTTCCCCTGCGCGAGGCCCCCACGGATCGTCTCCAGCCGGTCGGCCATGTACGTGTTCATGAATTCGAGGATCATCAACTCTTTATAGGGGAAATAGTTGAAGACCGTCCCCCGCGAGACATCGCACACGGCGGCGATATCCTCCAATGTCACCGCGTCAAAGCCCCGCGCGGAGAAGAGTTCAATCGCCGTGTTGATAATTAATCGCCGGGTCTTGCGCTTTTTCCGCTCGCGCAAGGGGAGAGCGGCTTCATCGGGCGAAACATATGAGAGCATTTGCACGGGATCCCCACCTCTCTTTCTTTGTCTGACAGCGTACCATATGGGTGATACTTAATAAAGTCAGTGATGACAAACATGCGATCGATGTCAAAAGTCGCGGGTGCGGGATACTGGCATCCCAGATGCGAGCGGCGGTCGGGCGCGCGTTTCCCCGCCGGTATGGTATAAACGGCCCAGACGACGGGCCGGTTTCCGATGCTGCCGCGAGGGAGAAACTGCGCGCATGATGTACTTCAAACTCAACGATTACGTGACGACCACCCGCGAGTATCCCTACCATCACGTCTTCGGGCATATCGCGCAGGGGACGCAGTTCACCGTCGCCAAGTACACGCAGGCGGACGAGACGAGCGACGCGGACTTCGTGATGGTCCTGAAGGATCGCCGAATGGGCTGGCTCGAAGCGAAGTACCTGAAGATCGTGCATTGAGCGCCGCCCCTCCCGGCTCTGCCGACTCACCCCTCCCCATACCGGCCCCACCGGGCGCGCGCTCCACGCCGACGAGTAGCGCGACGGCCCGCGATCTGTCGGAGCGGCTGATGCAGGGCGCGGCGCGGGTGCTCGTCGGGCAGGATGAGACCTTCCGGCTGCTCACCGTCGCGCTGCTCGTCGGCGGCCACACGCTGCTCGAGGGCGTCCCCGGCACGGCGAAGACGCTGATGGCGAAGACGCTCGCCACGCTCGTCGGCGGTACCTTTCGCCGCGTGCAATTCACGCCGGACTTGATGCCGTCGGACATCACGGGTACGAATGTCTACGAACTCCAGTCCGGCCAGTTCACCCTCCGCCGTGGCCCGGCCTTCACGGACGTGCTGCTCGGCGACGAGATCAACCGCGCTCCCGCGAAGACGCAGTCCGCGCTGCTCGAAGCGATGGAGGAGCGCCAGGTGACGATTGACGGCGAGCCGCACGCGCTCTCGTCGCTCTTCACGGTGATCGCCACGCAGAACCCGATCGAGTTCGAGGGCACCTACCCGCTGCCGGAGGCGCAACTGGATCGCTTCCTCTTCAAGTTAATCGTCACCTATGCGCCGTACGAGGCGGAGACGGAACTCCTGCGTCGTGTGCATGCCGGGTTCGACGCGCGCGCGCTGGATCGCATGGGCGTGGGGGCGGTGACATCGCCGGAGCAGGTGCTTGCGTGCCGCCGCCTCGCGCAGGACGTGACCGTCGATGAGGCGATCATCGCGTACATCGAGGCGCTCGTCTGGACGACGCGCCAACTGCCCGATCTGCTGCTCGGCGCAAGTCCCCGCGCCGCGATTGCCCTCCTGCAGGGGGCGAAGGCGCTCGCCGCGCTCGATGGCCGCGCATACGTCGTGCCAGATGACGTGAAGACGCTCGCCGCTCCCGTGCTGCGCCACCGGCTCCTCATCCGGCCCGAGGCGGAACTCGCGGGCGTCACGACCGATGTGGTCATCAGCCGCCTGCTTGGCTCGGTCGCCGTCCCGCGCTGAAGGGATCATTTCTCCGTGTCCTCTGTGCATCTGTGGCGAGCAAAGGAGTGTTGTGATGGAGATGGCCCGACGCCAGGAACTGATCGCCCAGTACGAGAATGGCTATGACATGGTCCATAACGCCTTGCACGGGATCACCGACGCGGAGTTGGACGCACGCCCCGCGCCGGATTCCTGGACGACGCGGGAAATCGTCCACCATCTTGGGGACAGCGAGATGACCTCAGCGATCCGGCTGCGGCTGCTCATCGCGGCGGAGAACCCGATGATCGTCGGGTACGATCAGGATGCGTTCGTTCGTCACCTCGCCTACGACCGACCGATCACTGCGTCGCTGGAGGCATTCAAGGCGGCGCGGCGCGCGACAGCGGAAATCCTGCACCGGCTGACCGACGCGGATTGGCGGCGCGTCGGCACGCACACCGACACCGGACGCTATACCGCCGAGGACTGGTTGGAGATTTACGCCTCCCACGCCTACGAGCACGCGGACCAAATCCGCGAGGCGCGCGCCTCGCGGAAGAAGGACGCGACGTAACCTCCGCCGTTGGCACCATTACAACCGAGCAGGGGCATTCGACGGATGTGGCGTGGGCGCACCCATGTCTTTTCGTGTGCTTCGTGTTGCATGGTGGAAGGGAAAACCTGGCACAGGCCCACCTATGAAGTGACGTCCCGAATGATCCATCGAAGGGGCCATTGCGTAAGCACAGTAGGTCACACGATGGATTGGCGCCGATCCATCTCGGACGGGAAGATTCTCGCAATGCGCATTCTTGTGCGGCGAGTGTTCCTGAGCACAGTCCCAGACGTTGTGTCTGCGGCAGAGAGAGGAATGATTACCATGCAGGACCGTTATCTTCAGATGGTCACCGCCGAGTTCAACCGGCGGACACTCTTCAAAGGCGCGGCGGGCGCGGCGGGCGCGGCAACCGCGTTTGCGGCGGGCGGCAGCGGCCTCTTCAACCTCGGCTTCCAGTTCTCGCAGTCCGTCCTCGCGGCGGACATGGGCGACCTCGACATCCTCAACTTCGCCCTTGGCCTCGAGCACCTCGAGAACGTGATGTACCAACAGATCGTCGCCAGCGGCAAGCTGACGGGCGAGGCGGGGGACCTCGCGAAGACGTTCGGCTCGTTCGAGCAGGCGCACGTCGACGCGCTGACCAAGGCACTCCAGGGGGCGAACTACGCCAACATCGCGAAGCAGGGCACGTACAAGTTCCCCGACTTCAAGAGCCAGGCGGACACCGCGATCCTGATGTTCCTCAACGTCGTCGAGCCGGTCGGCGTCGGCGCGTACACGGGCGCGGCGAACAAGCTGAAGGACAAGTCCCTCCTCGGCGTCGCGGGCGCCATCGTCCAGGTCGAGGCGCGGCAACTCGCGATCACGCAGGCGCTGGCGGGCAACAAGACTCCCGTCTCCGGCGCGCTGAGTGAGAGCTTCACGGCGGACGAAGTGAACGCGAAGGTGAAGCCGCTCATCGGCTAACGCTGGTTCGCACGATGACGCAACCCCAAGGAGGAAAATGCTGTGGCAGACTTCAAAGACGATCTCGATATCCTGAACTACGCGCTCACACTCGAGCACCTCGAATCCACCATGTATAAGCAGATCGTGGCGAGCGGCAAGCTCACCGGCGACGAGCAGAAGTACGCGACGGACTTCGGCGCGCACGAGGCGGCGCACGTCACCGCCCTGACGCAGACGATCCAGAAGCTCGGCGGCACGCCCGTCGCGGCGCAGGCGAAGTACAACTTCCCGGCATTCGACACGCGGGACAACATCGTCAAGTTCCTCGTTACGATCGAGGATCTTGGCGCGGGCGCGTACCTTGCTGCTGCGGGCGAAGTGCAGAACCCTGATGTGCTGACGGCGGCGGTGCAGATCCACAACATCGAGGGCGAGCACGCGAGCATCTGGCGGCGGCAGGCGAAGATGGTGCCGGTGGTCGGCGCGTTCGCCTCGCCGGTGAAGAAAGCCGATGTGCTCGCGGCCGCGACGCCGATCCTCGGTGGCGGCACGGCTGCCCCGGCGACGACCGGCTCGACCGGCTCGACGGCCCCCGTCGCGACGGGTACTGGCGGTGGCACGGCCTCGACCGCCCCGACGACCCTGCCGCAGACCGGCGCGCCGAAGAACGGCACAAACAACGGCGTGACGGCGGCGGTGGTCGCCGGGATCGCGGCGGTCGGCGCGGGCGCGGTGCTCCGCTCCCGCTCGTACAAGCGGCAGCCGAAGGCAGCCGACACGAGCGACAACTAACCCGACGATTCTGACTCTCCATCCGACCGAACTCCGGTGCGCTTTGCGGCGCACCGGAGTTCCTTTTGCGTCGGATAATTTTCATGGATAGTGAGAAGATGGAATATTCGTGATGGCGGCCTATCGTCACTCGCCGTTCGCGGGCGTGAAGACGAGATCGGCGTACTCCGTCGTGCGCTGGCGGGCGTAGAACGCCTGATCCTCCGGGATCACCGTCGCGCCGCCGATGCTCGCCGCGAGCATCGCCATGTGCGCCGCTTCTTCCAGAATGAGGGCCATGAGTCGCGCCACGTCGATGTTCTCGCCGAAGGCGAGGATGCCGTGATTTTGCAGGAGCACGCAGCGCGTCTTCGGGCCGATGACGCCCAGAATATTCGCCACTGACTCCTTTGAGCCGCGCGGAGCATAGGGCGCGACGGGCACGCCATCGTGCATCTCGAAGCGGGCCATCGCCTCGTAGACACAGGGGAGAGGCTTATTCGCGATGGCGAACGCGGTCGCGTGGGGGGAATGGGTGTGGATGATTGATCCGATGTCCGCGCGCTTCTCGTAGACTTTACTGTGCATCTCGACGATCTCGAAGGTCCCGCCGGGGAGTTGGCCCGCCCGCACAGTGTTGTCGAAGCCAACGAGCGCGATGTCGTCGGTGGTCATCTCCGTGAGCCAGCCGCCGGAGGTCAGGAGCATCGTGTCGCTCTCCGGGATGCGGATGGAGATATTCGCGAGGTGGGCGGGCGAGATCGCCTTCCGTTCGATCAGCGTCTGTGCGGTCCGGACGATTTTCTGGCGAAGGGGCAGATAATCGGGCGTGGACATCTGGGTGCCTCCTTTGGTACGACGGACGATCGGGTGTTGCGTGTGATTGCCAGTGTACCATATGACTCTGCAGGCGAATAACGCAGTATTTGGTGAGATGCACAAGCAATATCGGTAAAATCCAAGCAATTACCCCGGTCGCTGCTTGACAGAAGATGGCATACTTTCGCAAAATACGACATTGCAACAGCATAATGCGCACCGAAGGGGGATACGACAGATGGGGAAGTACATCGTGCGGCGGCTGGTGACGGCGGTGCCGACCCTGATCGCCATCTCGGTGGTCCTCTTCGGCATCATCTCGCTCGCTCCCGGTGACCCGCTCGCCCAGTTCGCCGCCGA
>JAABUS010000858.1_pt1 | contig 71987 bp, 81 predicted proteins | sample 5560161 | NCBI WGS metagenome assembly JAABUS01 (sample SAMN10711885, study PRJNA513376) | rock metagenome | isolation source: Antarctica rocks | place: Antarctica: Victoria Land, Trio Nunatak nord | collected 2016-01-04
GTTGAAAAGCTTACTACAGATGTTGCTCTTCTGAAAGCAGAAAATGAAGGTCTTCGACGAACAGTACGTATTGAAAGAAGTCGCAGACGACGTGAAAAGCCTTTATTTGACGATTTAGGGATTAATGATGAGGCAAAGGGGATGTTTTTTAGTCCTAATAAGATTCAGGCGGCTCGTGATCGTCAAATTCAAAGAATCGAAGAGGAACAGCAAGCTGCTATTCAAAAGGCGGAAGAAAAGGAACAAAGGGAGCTTAGAAAGCTAGAGGAACAGCGTTTAATAGCTGAAAGAAAGGTGAAACGAGAAAAAAAGAAGGCGAAGCGGAAGGAGAAAGCGAAGCGGAAAAAGGAGCTACGGGCGAAGAAATTGAAGCAACGACGTCTAATTCAGGAGCAAAAGCTGAAGGCTAAAGAGCTTCAGAAAGGGCAAAAGAAGAAGTCTAAAGAGGTGAAAGTACAGCAATTCACTGATTTTGTTGCTATTGAGGAGGTGGAAAGAGGGCCAAGTCAAATCAGGTCTACGCGAGCTGGAAGGCAATTCAAAGCTTCTAAGCGATTTGATGATTGATTCTTATAGCTTGGAAGCTTCATATAGATATCGACAACTCTCTATATTAATTGCAATTTGATTCTATGAATGGTGGTTGAATAATAATAAAAAAAGTATGGGTTGCTAATCGGGTTTAGGGTGTGCACGGGACCGGAACGTGCATCGGGCCGGGAATACTCCTAAGGCACGATCGATCAAGCGCCTTCGGTCACGGGCTTTACCGTGGGTAAATCTCTTCTGTTGATACTACATATGGAGCACTGGACAGGTCACATATGGAGCATTGAATATACTACATATGGAGCATTGGATATAATACATATGGAGAACTGGGTAGATCACATAAGAGGCACTGGGTAGGTCACATATGAAGCACTGAATAGGCCACATATGGGGCACTGAGTAGATCACGTGTGAAGCATGTATAAAGCACTATATATGAGACATCTATAAAGCTCTGTATGACGTTCAGATCATGTACGAAGTGCATGTAATTGATTCTACTGATTTCTACGAATTCTGCACTATTTACACTCAATTTTGATGAGACTCTCGGCAAATGTCTGCATAATTAATAAGACGTAGTGCAGAGCAATTTCCATCGGAAATGGCGATCCCCTCGTGGTATGTACTGTACTGTACTACCTTATTATGCGCCATCGGCCCGAAACAAGATCTAATCCCTGCAATCGTGGAATCTCCCAGTTCCTGGTCATCGGCGACGTCATGTGGCCTGTGCATTGTGCATCATCCAGTCACGTCGCGCTGCCATGTTTGTTAAATCCTACTTTGAGACGATAATTCCCTTCATCTCATCCATCTCCATCATCAACTCATAAGCTACAAGCCGTTACTTCTTTACCCCCCAATTCCCACGAAAGCGCGTTCATCCAACGCAGACTGAATCACTGGGTCTCCACTCGCAGAGTTCCAAGCAAGCAAAAGATCATGGAGTGGACAAAGAAACAGTACGATTCCTACTACAACTCCTACATGCCTTGGATCGAAGACAAAGTCCTCGGCTACTGGGGCGAAAACAAAACCTCCTACACCGCCAAAGGTAACTCCATCCCCTCTCATCAACCTCAGAATCCTCCATCTAACGCCCATCTAGATAAACTCGGCACCCACGTTACCGGCGACAAAAACGTCAACGCTATCCAAGACGGCGTCGCAGAGGGCGTCGGCGGCCAGTTCGGCAAAGGCGGCCTCTTGGCCCCCGTCGGTGAAGGAATCAGCAAGGAAGGTGTGAACAGAGCCGAGCGAGGCGATACGGGGCCGTTGGATAAGGAGCAGGCGCAGAAGGGGTGGACGGAGAGTCTAAGTGGGGGGATGCTCGGAGGTGGTGGGAAGAAGTGAATAGGAGGGCTTTCGGGTGTGAGGGATGGATGAGTGGAGGGCTATGGTGTGGTATGGGTAATGATTACAGCGATGAAGTCCTCATGACAGGCTTTTGAATTTTATGATAATCATATTTGTTTGGATATAAGAATGATACCAGATTTCCTTCCAGCCACAGTCGCTGTTTTGATACAGTTTCATTCAGATTCCTCAAAAAATCTTCTTCTGGACATCTTTCCACGAAATAATTACTTCATCCCTTGCATTTCGCTACTCCTCTCCTTCCTCACGTACTAAAAAAAAAAACCTCCCACCATATCCCCTCCCCTCAATATCGCACAAAGCATTCCCCATCACTACAACACCAACCCCTTTCACAGCTCACCTTCTCCACCCATGAAAACATTCACACACAAAAAAAACCATCCCAGTACAACAAACACCACTAGACACCCCCCCCCCCCGATCTCCACAAACCTCCCCAGCATGACTCCAAGAAACCTTCCGCTCTCGAAACGCTAAAAGGTATACAGTAGCTACAACCCTTATACCTGCCCGCCAGGCCCCAAACCAACCCCACACAACTCCTATCCTATCCCATCCCCAGCCCCAGCCCAACCCCACACCACTCTTCCACCCCTCTCAAAAAACCCTCTCCAAAACCCCCCCAATATTATCCCCAGCCACGACTACAACAGCCTGTATGTTCCCGCAACGGAGGTTTTTGATCTTTGGAAAGGGATAAGGGGGGGGTAATCGCCGCACCCGTCTAGAAATGGAATATCAAAAAACAAAGAATAGTGGGGACGATTTTCGTTCTCGAAGATACTCTAGGTACACACGTCGTCCCACCACCATAGTAACCTCACAATCCCCCCCCCTATAATCCAGACGCAACTTCTACACCTTTTTCCAGAATCAGAAACCTACCTTACCTACCCCAACCACCTCATGTCAACCCTCTCCATCCCCACCCGTCCCATCCCATCCCCCAAAACCCCTCCATCTCCTCCACCATTCCCCTTGACCAAACCTCCCCCCCCAAATCCCCCCCATCTCCCTCCTCCCAACCCCTGAGCTTTCTCGCTACAGTACACACAACAACGATAAAACGGAAGGGGTACCTGTTGAGGGATAACGAGCGAGCAGTCGGACTACAGTAAGAGCAGGTCCTGAGCAGGGTATTACAGTATGTATGGTCATAGTTACATACATAGGTAGACCCACCCCACCCCAGCCTACGCAGCTCGTACAGCCTTTGCGAATTGAATTGGCCTGCGTGATACTGATGTACAGTTCAGTACAGTTTGCATATACATAGCGCGTTTCATATATACAGCGAGGGAAAATATTCTCCAACTTTCGCTCTGATCCCCAATTCCATCCCCACGGACATTGCAGACATCGCACTTGCCCTCAATCACACTCTTTCTAATCCCACTCTTCGAAAACCCCCTTTTCTAAGGAAAACCCCCACTAGTAAGCGCACGTCACCGAATTTGGCTTGTTAGAGAGATTGACCAAGGCACCAAAGTTGCTAGAAGGGGAATTCTTGTGTAAAAGCTTGAATTACAAACAATATGGTACATGAAGAACAAAGCTAAAGCTAAATGCTAATCTGATACAGATATTGATTGCAAAGAGGGGAGACGATCCACAAGCAAAGAATTCAGATACAGTACTTCCCAACCCTTCAAATCAATGCCATAATCTCAAGCGCGTAAGCAATCACACACCGTCATCATGATAGTTCTGCGGTGGTTCAGTCGTACAACCCTTCCTTCGGCCCTTACTACGACCATCCAGACATCCACCTATTCTTACCACGACATTTTGACTCACCTCAAACCCTCACCTGAAACTTCCCCCGCCCCCTCATCCTCTCCCCGCACCTCATCAATACTACCGGCACGATAGTCCCTACCATCGCCACAGCCCCTAAGATCGTACACCCCCACCCCACCCCCACCTTCGCAAACAATACCGGTCCCGCCAGCGGTAGCGCCACCGCCGAAATATTTCTCAGCGCTGTCACAGCCGCTGTGGCTGAAGCGGCGTAGATGCCAAAAGCATCAACTAAGTAGCCCCACGAAGCGATGGAGACAGCGACGAAGCCGAAGCCGACGGGGGCGCTGGAGAGGATGGGGAAGATCCAGTGGGTATGGTACTGAGCGGTCCAGCCGTAAGCGATAAGACCGAGGGGCACAAGGAGGTGGCCGAGAATCATTGGGTGTAGACGGTGTTCAGGTTTGGGAGGGGTTGAGGTTGGAGGTTTGGCTCGGCGGTGGTTAAGGTATGCGCTGCAGAGAATGGCACTTAGGATCATGCCGGAGCCTGGAAAAATTAGCTGACAACAGTCATTGGAGAATGTCAAAGTGACAGCGTCAGGGAAGTGTGCAGAGGGTTTAGATAGCAATACCTAGGCCAAGATAGGTGAGACCCAGCGGTCCTTGCGAGAAGCTATACTCCAATTCGTAGATTCCGCTGATGGAAGTAATGACGACGTAGGTGTAGCTGATCGCAAAAGCGCCGCAGATTGACACGAGGATGATGACGGGAGAAACAAATAATAATGTGAATGGCCGTAGAATCAATTCACCTAGTAACGTGAACCCGGAAAGACCGTTGTCATAGCGTGACCTCAGGAGGCCGTTGCCAGTTTCAAAACGTAGACGACGAGCTTTCCGCTCCAGAATAACAACCTTGTAGGATTCGCGGTAAGTCGCAAGGAAACAAAGCTCAAAGATGCCAGTTGCGATTGTTATGGTCCAGAAGGTCCAACGCCATCCTAGGTATTCGGATATGTAACCACCAACGGCAGGCCCTAGTACAGGTGCAATAGCAGGTGTCATACCCATAATAGCCAGAGCTCGACCGCGGTTTTCTTCTCCGAACATATCAGCCACGATGCACGAGTTTAGCGTTGTGGAAGCGACGGTAAGTCCAAGCAGAAAGCGACATCCAATGAGGACGTTGATACTTGGGCTCTTGGCAGCAGCCGCGGAAGACAGAACGAACAGGATGTTTGCAGTGTGGTAGACTGGTAGTCGTCCGTAAAGCTCGGATAATGGGGCCACGATTAGAGGACCGAACACTTCCCCAAGCTCCCATATCGAAACCAAGATTGTGGACCCGAGAGGGCTACTCGAGTTGAATTCGAGTAAGATACTGGGTGTTGCAGGTGCGCACATAAGGATTGCCAGGTTACTATAAGGAGTTCAACATCAGAAAAGGTACAAGAACCGCAAGAAGGGGGAAAAGTGACTTACACGACCAGGCTCATGATGGATATCAGGACCACGATGCTCCATTTATACACAGTAGACCAGTTGAGTGGATTTACCGGGTCTTCGGGGCCATCGAAGTTAACAATGTTCTCGGGGTAGTCTTCCAGGGTACGGCCTCTGGTAGGAATTGGTGTCTTGACGGTAGGTCTAGGGGTAATTGCCTTTTCACTATCCATTTCTTGAGGTTTGAAGAACGCACTGATGGGAGTTTCATTGCAATGGTCCACACCGTAGGACTTGGAAGGCGTTCTAAAATGCAGTGTCCCTCCGTCATGGGTCATGTGGAACTTGGAAGATCCCCTTGGAGGTATGTTCACTTCGTGATTCATTGCGAAAGGGACCGTAGATCTCCCTTGAGGCGCAATCGGCGGTGAGGCAACACGAACAGCGGTGAAGGACTTTGCAGAAGCAGATATGGTCCTTAGCAGTACTCTGAAACGATTGTTACAAGCCCAAGTTGGTCAGCATTGATCAACATTCTGTAATGGATGAATAAAGGAAAACCAGAGAAGAAGGATTGGGGATACATTGCAGGATCATAGACCGTGGTTGAGATGTGGATGTAGGGGTCATATGTGACATTTTTTCTCGAAGAAGGAGCTTCTCCACGTGCTTTCGGGTCTCTTGACGTCTTGACAAAGAAAGAAAGAAGGAGCGCGAAGACGAACGTAGAAATATCGATTGAGCAATGAAGGCTTTTGTTGGGCTGTAGACAATGCAAGCAGAGTCTCCTCGATGATCCCAGAGTTTGATCTAGGGTGAAGCACTTAGTGCATGGTGGGTTTTCCTTTGCGTCTTGTTGAACCTTCAAAATTCGAAGCAACCGTTCAGCAAGCGAGGATTTTTCCGGCTATTTCCGCACAGCTCTATCTGTCGCATCAAATTACACTTACTCACCATCCCTCTTGATGTCTCTCTCCCTCCCAGGACAAGCCTTCAAACATTGCACTAGATCACCCGCCTTCACTCTTGCAAATCCCTGTCCCTTGTCGTCAATCCCAATACCGAGCACTACCTCGTCGTCCAAGTAGCCGACATTCTTTCCCTCCACTTCATCTGCATCAGTTCTGCCCCACGCATACGAGATACTAACAGTATATGTGAAATATGCCCAGTACTCTTTCCCACCATATGGTTCAGTATAATTCCCAATTTTTTGGTTCGCAGCAACGGTTTTGGCATTGATAGGATCGTCGTCCCAGTTCTGTGCTTCCGTCCAACCCATAGTAGTTTCATTTGCCATAAGAACCGGGTGCTGCGAGAGTCCAACCATGCTGAATGGAGGAATGGCAGACCAGACTATGATGTGTCGTTCGTAGCGTAGCGGCAATCTCAGATGGTTTAGAAATTTCCGATGAATGATTGCGAAAAAAACAGTATTGTCCGGTGTGGGTTTGCAGTTGCTGTCCGACCGGCTGCAAAGAACTAAGCGTAGGGAGTTCGTCGCCTGGTGAAACGTACCACCTCTTTTTATCGGGTCGGGTTCTTCGGCATCGCCATTGCGAAGGCATGGGAACTCCAAAGGATCGGTGAGATTAGTCGTTGTGAGGCCGTTGCCAAGAAGTTTGGCAAAGGTTCGGCCCCGGTCGCCCTTACGTGGGTTTGAGAGGTCGTAGTGTATGTATGACTCGCCGGAAGTGGTAAAGAAGAGCATCCAGTTCTTTTCAATCGGCCCCCTCGTATCGGCGGGATTTCGAGTAAGTTCGGTGAGGGTTGGGTAAGATTTGAGAGGGCCGAGAGAAGGATGAGTAGGGGAAGATGAAAGGAGGATTTGGAGCGGTGGATAGAGGCTACGGAGGTCAATGATCCACAAACCAAAACAAGCATAGCGAGACCTTGAGATTGTCAGTGTCTTCTCCAAAGGTTACTAACCGAACTTACTGAGTATTGACCATCATCAGTGGCTCGCCTTTTCCACTCCAGAAGATCCGAGGATCATGGAACCCGGGGATGTCAACATAGGTACCAAATTTGCCAGTACATTCCTCTGCCGGTGTCGGAGGAACACTGAGGGTCACAGGTGCCGAAGCACATCTCATACCTCCAGTTGGCCCAGTATGGACGAGATCATCAGCTGTGCATGGCTTTTCACCTGGTCTTGCGTTCTCCTTAGAACCAGTGTAGCACACGTTGGCTTCGCACAGTACATTCTCCTGATGACCGCCGTTCGTGACGATCCGGCTGACCACCAAGTATTGATTCTCGGACCAGTAAGGAAGAGAGATGATGGTCGGGTTCCAGAACTCTCTCGCCTCGGGTTTTGTTGCTCCTGCTGGAATATCCGACACGTTTTGGATGATACTAGGCACTCGAATATGGCCGGTGTACCGGTTGCCTTGCCTTGGGCATTTGAACAGAGTTTCGAAATGTGGATTAAGTATTGGTTGTGAGAGTAACGAGGCTCCTGTTCTGTTTGATGATTTCCCGCCTGTGTTATAGGTATAGAAGTACTTGTTTGGGGGGGATAGATGATTATTCGAAGAGTTGGCCGCCGGTAGGGGCTGCAATTGAACGCCTGCTATTAACACACGGATCCCCTCTGTAGGAGGAGCTGGCGGATGAAGGACAAACGATGGCAGAGAAGTCGGTACTCGTAAGCTGGAACGGTAGAAGACGATTAGTGTCAGCAGTATAATAGCCGGCAACAGAAGGCGGCGCAAGGGTGGAAGGTAGAACATCCTAGAGTAGTGCGGATCCCAGTTTCGATGATGTTGCAAAACTCATGGGGCAAATGTTGAAAACATGATATACCGCGGCTAACACATATAAGCGATGATTGTCAGCGCCGCGTCGAGATGATACACCTACGAATGTGTCGAAATTCTTGTGCAGAGTGCACTAATGTGGACCGTTTGTATAGTGTAGAAGGAGATGGCTAATGTTTGCAGAAAGTCCAACACAGCCCATGTCTCCCACCGAGCCAATATCAATACAGGATTTGCAAACGTTCCAGCGCTGAGTCTTTTTCGGAACACAGGTTGACATGTGGGTGATCCATTCGCAGGAGTTCGCAGGTAGAGGAGATAGGGTCGCTATTTCAAAGTTAAGTTTATAGTACTCAAGGTCTACTACTTTGGACAGGACCCAATGCTGAGTATCGGCAAATGTAAATCGTCAACTTACTGACTTTTCCATCAATTACCAGGCAGGACTGTGCAAGCGCAGGTCCCCACTAACGCCGACGCTCAAGGGCAGACATTTTACAACTAGGCATAAGACGATCCATGACTTCCATAACTATCATGAAGAATCTTCTACTTCACCATGATTCTCATCGTCTTCACTCCCCTCTTCTTCGTCCCATCCCTCAGCCTCAAGGCCTCCTCCACGGATCCCCAAGCTCATGAGGAATCCAAGGAAAGCTATACCGCCAAAAACACCGAAAGCTAGGGCTTCACCCTTTGGGCGGATGTGGGTAGCGATTGAGAAGAGGCCACCGGAGAGGAAAGGACCCACGGCGCGGCCGGCTGCCGAGAGTGTTTGAGCAAGGCCGTTGAGGGTACCAAGTACCGAGTGACTAGAGGCAGAATTGGTGATCTGGAGGTTCCGAAGTGTAAGTCAGAGTAGTCTGAGCTGCGGATAGGTGAACAGAGCGAGGTACTTACAAGTAGCAGAGCGCTTGTAAGACACGTCACCGCTGCCAAAGACCTTATCAAAAGTATAATCCCTAATTCCACGTACAGCCAGCCTTTGCCGCTTGAGATACCTCCGTCGCCATTCTGGACATGTTTGTAGCCTACCCACGGCATAAACAAATATGCAAGTACCATACCAGCTAAGCCAACCTTGTAGGTTGTTTTATTGCCCATCTTCTCCCGCATTCTGCCAAAGAAATCCAGTTGAAATACAATTGTCATTGCACCAGCAAATGCAAGCGACACCCCAATCTCTTTGGGTGAAAGACTTCTTCCTGTTGGTGGAGCAGCTTGACTGAAGATCGGGTAAAGCGAATTATAGGATATATTTGAAAGCTGGAAAATTATAAAGGTAGAAAGAAGAAGTATTGTATCCCTAGTGAAAACTTGCTTGCGACTAAGATCTGTAGCATGACGAGGCAGTAATGTCGGCATCGATTCTCGAGACGATGCATCTATCTCGGACTCATTCTCGTCATCTTCATCTACGGTAGCATTGCCGTTCAGATATGATGCCCTATGATGACGAGTAGCAGTATCGTTGAGATAGGTTGGGCGGCTAAAGCTAGCAAATTGCCATACCCAGCTAAACACATTTGTCACTTTTCTGCCAAGTAAAGGAAGATCCCGTGCCTCTTCTAAACTCTCGTCCAAAATATCATGGTCAAGATTAGGTCGACCACTAAAATTGCTGCTGAAAGGATATTAGGTCGTATGTAAGGAAAGGGTTCATCTTGAGAAGGTTGGCTTTGAGTCGAGGCCAGGGTGCCGCCGAGGAGTGGTCCTGTGATACCACCTAGACCGTATATGACTGGTAGATAAATGGAAGCCTTTGACTGGTTGCTTCGATCCGTGATTTCCCCTAAGCACGTAGACACCACAGCTTGATTCCCATTCACCAACCCCATCAGCACCTGCACCAGTATTGCCTGCCACAATGTTCTGCAGAAACCAAACGCAACAAAGCATGCCGCCGTAAGGAGCGTTCCCAGAAGCACAACTGGTTTTCTCTCTATCCTATCTGAGACCCAGCCCCAGAGAGAAATTGTCGCGAATTGTGCAAGAGCGAATGAAGACGCAATGGTGCCAACGTACAGCCCAACCTGGCCAGGATCAACTTCCGGGAACGATGATGCCATTTGAGGTAGGTACGGGCTCATCGAATTGAGTGCGGTCTGTTCCGCCAAAGCTATTATGGCGAGTATGGCTGCCTCTTTGGCAGTGGTGTTTTGGGGTGATTGGAAGCGTTGGACTTGCTGCGGGGCTTCTGAGTGCCATCATTTGAGGATGATGGAGAGAGAGACGGCGGTTGGCCTCTTGACTTCGGTGGAGGAGTGGGGAACGTCTGGTAGTGGACCGTTGAAGATTTCCGCCGATTAAAGCCAGGCTGGTCTTGCCGCCTCATTGTGCAAAGAATAGCAGAGAGGTCCAGGGGCGGTACCTGGACCTACCAATGTCGATTGGGACGGATGCAAATTCAAATGCCCCCAATGAAGTCCTTCAAAAAGCACAGTGCTTTCCGTAACTCGTCGTTGGCGTGAAGCTGAAGTATATAGCCCTTAACCCGTCATTAATCCTGCCACCCCAGGATTACGACAGCTAACCATATGTAGTACGGATATTGACTCAGCGTCGCTTATTTGACCCATAGGAAGATTGAGGGGCAAGTTGAGATCCTCATGTGCGGGGTAGCAAGAAAAAGGGGGTTACTTCTCAGCCTTCTCACGGGTCAGATAAGCGACGCTGAGTCAATATCCGTACTACATATGGTTAGCTGTCGTAATCCTGGGGTGGCAGGATTAAGGGATAGTTCAATTGAAGTCCGGACCAGTTCCACGGTCCCGGATCCACTTGTACTGTACCTTATCAGATTTCGCTAAACTTTCCCAGATAACCGACCGTTTCTGCGATATATTAGTCTGTTGATTGAACGTCAACGAATGGGATTAAGCTGGCTATGCATTTGGATATACTAGAAATCTAATAGCCCAGACTGTGTGCGCTGGTTCCATAGCGCATAGACCCTACTTCAGCTGCTCTATCTATACCGAATATATCTTGCCCATCACACATTCTAGTCTATCCTATCCTCCCAAAACAGATTCTTCAGCTTCCTTTCTTTCTCATTCTCCACATAGCGATCAAAGTTAGCCTCATCAGGATCGAAAACCTTTCCTTGGTACACCTCGTGAGGTAAGAAAGCGCACTTTTCTTCTGCACCTGCTAGATATCTGCAGACATGCATGTGGAGAAAGATAGCTACTCTTTGGTTCCCTTGCTCCGTCAGTCTCCACTTCTTCGGCGTTGTAATTTCATCGAGGAAGAAGTCCCCCACTTCCGTACTTTCGTTGTCCAGGTCAAGCCAACCAGACGTATCGAGCCAGAAGACTGCTTTGTCGCCGTCGGCACGAAGTCGAGCGACTACATTCTGTGTCTCATGCTCGACCTGGCCTCGAAAAGGCCGCAGGACGAAGATTGGAATCGAGGCCGGTGCCGTGCTCAGTAAATTGGACGAGCCTGATCTCTCGCTATGGACTATCGCTGGGTGTTTCGGATAGGCTAGAGCGCGAATTGCTTTAATGAGAGACACGTAAGTATTCTCGAAGAGTTCAGACAGCTCCCATCGGCTCATATCATAATCAGATGCATTACTGCCGAATGATGTCTCGTCGGAGCCGCCCATGTTGAGTACCTGTTGATTGTCATTAAGGTAGCTTTGAGTAGCATGATACACTGCTTACTATAACGTCCGGAATGTAAGCATCAAACATCCATGGGTGCTCGAAATATGCAGAGCCGTATGGGCCACTACACAAGGCTGAGTTCATGTGCCCAACACAAGACTTCAGATTGTGGTACGCCGGAAGGTCACTTACCTGCGGAAGAAGACATCGCCCATTCCAGCGGGCTGACCAGCGCCGCCGATACAATTCTGCGTGAGACACATACCATCAACACCAATACCGACGTGATCAGCTCCAAACATTTCTCCAAGTAAATATTCCCAACCCATGACACCAGCTAATAGACCATCGGCGCCACCAGTGCGCCTACCTCTTTGTCTGCCACTGAATGAGCCTGGCAAATCTGTTATCACCTCGAGTATTTTCTTCCGATCTTGAATCTCGATTGGTATATCTTCATCCTCGTCGCTTGTAGCTGTCTGTGCTGTATTACCATTGCCATTTTCTTTCAGAAGGCCGCTCAAACCTGTGCGATGTCTCTCGCCCACTTGGTCATTTTCGGCATGAAACAAGTCTTCGTCCGCATACTCTTCGCTCAACAATGATCCATATACGCGAGCGAGCTTCCCACCCTTGCTCAGCCAGATACCTTCCAATTCGACAATTCCTCGACCATGGTCGTCGGTCATAGGGGCGATAATACGAATTTGATGCTCCTCATCCTTACGCAAACGATCAGAACACACGGATACTAGGGCTGAAGCGTTGGGTAAGAGGATGTATTCTTCCTGACCAACTCGGGCAAGCAATGAGATTGGGGCCGCTGGTTCCTCGTTCGGAAGTGGACGGAAGGAGATATGACCCGGAGTCGGAGACGGTAGAGGAACGGCTGGGTCAATCGATAATTGGACTAAGGAACCCGCCTTCTGCTCGGCTGCATTGTGGAGGGACAGCAGAAGCGTCGTGGTGTTTCTGACTGTAATATCAAAATATACACCTGCAAATGGAACATCAGTAGGAACATAAGCCCGTCATTGACAGGTTTTCCAAATGTAGATACCTGGGAAAGCCCCGTCCTTGCGCAGTCGATTTGGAGTAGAGGTCCAACGACCGATGTACTAATCCGGTTCAGCAAGAGCATCTTCCAGTTCACGAAGGGTAGACGGACGTGAATTTTAGGATTGGTCGCAGGAAAGAACTGCAAGTCCTGGGTTCTCGCGTCTTGAAATAGCTCCTTCCCAAATCCGCTCGCGCTGATCTTAACGAGATCCAGCTCATTAATGCCTCCATGAAACCACCAGAAAGCCAACGCACTAAGCACCAACAAAAACCACAATGGTTTGCTACTCAGAAGACGCCTGATCCGATACAACCTGTAGTTATCGAAAAACCTAGGCCTGTCACCTCGCCGTGGAGTGAAGTCCATAGGTCCGCCGTAAGGTGTTGGAGGTTTTAGGCCCGCTGAACGGAAGGGAGAATATGCCGTAGTAGCAAATGGAGTAGGGAAGGCTGCGGTAAGAGGAGTGGCCGAAGGAGTTGAGAAGCCACTAGAACCTGGAGTATCGTGGCTGGGGTGACGCGGTGAACCATTTAAATTGGTAAATGCCAAATGGAGCTGTGGACGACTTCGGAATGGCGGCGTTCGTGACATATTTGATACCACAGTTCTAGATGGCATTTAACACTTCTGCCAATGTAATTGGAGTGAGAGATTGTCACAGTCCATAGTCTGAAAATTTGGATAGCGGCGTCAATCCGAGGCAAGTGCAATGAAAAAGGCAACATCGTTCAACACAACATGAACAATTTGAAGGGTCTAAGAGGCTAAGCAATTGTAGAGCCGTACCTTTCTTTAGTATAGTAGAGCTTATCTAGGTATGTAGCACCTTCCAGAGGCACCCTTGCTCATTCCAGCCTACTAAATTCGGGGTACAAAGGTTTTCGAAAGACGAGAACCTCTTACAATCCACCACCCATTCAATTATTCGAAATCAAGTACTTCTCTAATAGCCAGTTTCGGTCTTTGGTTATCCTACCTTGTTTCATGCAGTAGCACGAAGCGCCATAAAAATTCCCCACCCAAAGCCGACCAAGCTTCCGACGACTGTTGTTAATCTCAGAGTCAGCATTGCTTACGGAGTTGTGAAACCAAGTTTCAAGATGTATCAAAAGAATGATGAGGAAAACAAAGGCTGATATACTCTGAAACATGTCTGGAGACTTAAGACGAGGGGTCAGAAGGATGGGGATTGACTCCGACAATACGTACCAGTCTTCTGGTCTACTGGTATGAGAGTATGTTGCACGAGATTGACCAGGGGCCAGAGCTTGTAGCCAGCACGCATGATCGGCCAGGTTTCCTTTGGAAAAGCCGATATCAGTCAGCTAGCTCGCATTACAATCCGTGACGACACTTCTTAGGGCGACAGTGCGTGTCTATCTCTGTGTGGCTGGGCGTAGCGTACCTCTTTCACTACGTGCCAGCACGCACCCATCGACTCTCCATTTAAGAGTCTCACCCCTGCTAGGAACGTCACCACGTTCACCAACGCGGCCACTGTCTGATCCAGGACAAACTTTGCCAAAGTATTTCTCACATTCAGCTTTTTTTCTACCTTGGCTCCTTTGCCACCGTCATCAATCTCAATCTTCCCGGTGTAATAGCCAGGAAACTTCTTTTCTAGGTACTGCTGCCATAAAAAGTTTGGTGGAGTGGATAGCAGAGCGAATGTGATGAGCGCGAAGACCGGAGGTGTTGAAGAGCTCACATACATTGCAACGAGGCATGACGCGAGAGAGAGAACGGTGGATTGGATGGTTGCGGTCACAATTGCTGGAGGCATTCCGGCTGGACCGGGGCGAAGAGCTTAAGGAATGGAAGACCTGGTTGGTCCCGAGGGTATAAGCTTTATGAGCTTATCAAGGAGTTATCTAGATAATGTCAGTATGACACCTCGTTAGAGGGAATCTGTGTTACAAACCTACCTTAGATTTCAGTAGCTGTTTATTGGGGTAACGCGATGTTGTCGCTTCTCGGCAAGTGCTAGCCCGAGTGCCAGGGATGCGGCAGCGGTCTTTAACGCGTGAGACGTCAGCTTCCTCCTTTTACCAACCATACTACTCGATGAATACTTCACTAGATGTTTGCTCTGGTTTAGGTGTATGAGTCGAACCCGGTTTGCTGGCTATCATTGCATGCAAGAAGAAGATCTCACCATTGTATCGCCAAAGTCCACCTTGAATACCTTACAGCAGTCTGGATTCGTCTTTTCTACGTCTTACTAGATCTTCTTCTTTTATTCTCCATGCTGCTAGCAAATCTGCCGGAATATGTCTGAGTGTATATCTCGCCTTAAAATTATCACTATGCCGTGGTCGAGAGTATTCTCTCACCTATAGTATTCCGGATCGCCACGCCTACGACTACTTGTATTATATTTTTCAATTTGAAAGTGCCTCAGATCGCCATCCTAAGTCTCCTTACCAATGTCTAGACGGTACTTGGTGTAACTTCGGAGCTCAATTTGATATCTCTAGAAGTTCACGGGAGAGAAAAGTTGGATTAGGCTTGGAGATGATAAGTTGTGATGCCAAAATCATATCCAACTTGTGACCGCTCTGAAGACGATGAACTCTTAGAGTAAAGGCAGCTCTTCATGTTTGCTTACACTAAGCAAAGCACTACTATATAGTAGGAGTTCGAAGCAAGTCTGCCTTTGGGGACCTCCAAATTGCTTGATCTGTCAAAGGGTAAGTCATCAAACACGAAAGGAACTTTATGTTCGAGAACGCGGACACAACCTTATAGAACAGCCCGTCTTCCGCTTTCCAAATACTGCGTAATTTGCACTTGCTTTGAGTGGCGATGTTCAAGACGTAACTTTCAGTAGATCCTACAACTCAACAAGGAGGTCAATATGGGATGCTCATAACGACGATGCTTTAATATGGCGACCGAACAGCGCCAAGTGGCAGTGTAGCCCTTGAAGCCTTCAAACGCCTTATTAAGTAAGGAGTTTCAAAGGTTCGTTTATGTAGCTTTTGTTCTCGCCGGCCTTAGATTTCGTTGAATATCCAAATAAGCGCGAAAAATTGAAAGCGCAACATTCTCGGACCCTTCCCTTTGCAACCTCCTTTTCTGTTGTACCACTATCTTCCTAGTCATCGGGAAGTATCTGATGACCGTCTAGGACTGTATCAAGCAGTAGTTGTGCTTAGTCGTCCATCTGTTTCCAAGACGCCTCGGTTGACCGTTACTTGAAGTGCGATTTTCGACGGTTCCGTCTCAACTCCAAAACATTCATGACGCCTTTTATCTTCCAAGATCTCGAACACAGCCCTGAGATCCGTCCAGCACTGCCTCCGCAAGCAGAATCCTTCACTACACGGCGATATTCAAGAGAGGTGAGCATCTGCTGATCATATTTGTCTGCAAATATCGTGCGCAGTTTGGAACCGTCCCAACTCAGCTGAACTCACACGAGTAACCCTACTTTTGTTTCACCTTCTCGGACACTCTTGTCTCAGCGTACTTTACTCCTGTGATCGGCGGCATTCGCCCATGCTTCTTTGTCATTGGCAAAGTTACTTGTTGTTTTTGCTTTGCTCGTTGATTGCAACCAAGACCCGCTTATGATCCGATGTACTAACTTCGATCTGTCGACCTTGGCGAAGATGAGCAGCTTGCAAGATTCCAAGGTTCGCGAAGAGTTCATAGCAAGATGCAATGAGTTACATATCAAGGCAAAGGAGAACAAAGCGAAGCTTGCACCACCGCCTACAAATGGAAAACATCTTGGTCACTATCGGGCACCTCCAGCCCCCCTCTCTGTCCAAACCTCCGCATTCACGCGTTTGGGAAAAGAACAAGAACCTTACAAGATGGAGCTCGCTTCTCAAGAAGTGCAGTCTAGTTTCGAACGTCAATTTGGACTCATCACTGCTAAAAACCAAGCCACTTCGCGTCCTTCTAGTCAACGTAAGGAACATTCATCTCTTTCAGTTCTTCGCATTGACATTCCAATGTAGGCAAGGCGTCCGAGACGTCCTCATTCTCTGAACCGGTAGCGAGCTTCACCGTTCCTAAAACCGCTACATCCCGACCACCAGCAACAGCCAGCAAACACGCTATTGCCAAGTGTCACCAGGAACTTGCAGCCTGCTACCAAAAGCTTGCTGCACTTCACGTCGCTGAAGCGGAGGAAGCTATGGTACATGAAGCAGGAGCCGCAAAGGGGCAACAAGGGTATCTTAGCAACGGGGTTCTGCAGCTTGAAGTTCCAACGCCCTATACCTAACCGTTTGCTCGGTGCTTGAAAGGGAGGAAATGGAAGCGGAACGTTTGAAAGGCACATGTAACAAACAACTAAATCAGCGGGCAAGAAGTGTGTCAGAGGTAATTTGCGCATGTACGTTGCAGTTACTTTGCGAGGCTCATACCAATCATACTCCATTTGTCCGAACACATACGTTGCAGCTTAACTGCCAGTACTACAATAGCTCAGCTCATTCGGAACGTATTGGCTTCTGTTGACTGGCTTTCCCTAGTCGCACAACAATCTACATTCATTGCGGACTCCGTTCTTACCACTAAACCCAAAGACCCAAATCGAAGCGTTTCAGATTAAATTGAACAAACCAAACTACAAAATAATCTCATCGACACCACATAGCTTCTCAACCTCACCAAAAAACACCTATCCTCCCTCCTAACCCTGCACACCAAGCCCCCTACCCACCCCCGCCCTAATACAATTAATTCCACCCACCTCCCGAAACGAACCCCCCTCCACCCCCCCCTTTCCCCACCCCGTCCGCCCAAACCACACCCCCACATCAACATCATGCACGCCCGCTCCCCCCTCAAACTGAATAACCGCTCTATCATCCCTTCCCCCAAACTCCCCAGGCGGGTTTCTCGCATATAAGCAAATAAAATACCGCGTCTTGTGCTTGTCACACACCAGCGTGTTGCCGATCTGGATCTTTTCGGGCTTGGGGGTTCGATTGTCTCGGCCGCATGGTAGCTCGCAGTAGCTGGTGTTTTTCGGCAGCGGGGCGTAGAGGCGGGATCGGAGCGTCAGGTTTCTGGGTTTCGGCTCAGTGGGGTTGTAGCTTAGGTCTTGGGTGACTTGGATAACGTGTTTGTAGGGGCCTGGACGGCCTTTCTGAGGAGGAGTGGATGTGGAGGCCCAGGTTAGGAAGTGCTGGAAGTCTGGTTCGTGGTCTTGGTGGGTTTCTAGGTGGTGTTCGAGGGCTTGTTTGCTGTGCACGAGGTCCCATTTGCAGTAGACGAGGTTTCCTTTTATGGTCTGGATTTGTTTTTCTGTGTATGGATTGGGGGTTTCTTTTAGTTGGTCTTCGCACTCTTTGTGGTACTTTTCGAGGCTCTTTTGGAATTCGGCGGAGCAGTCTTTGGTGTCTTTGGGGGTAGTGAAGGGGGTGGTTGGTTGGATGGAGGCGCAGCAGAATACTAGGGGGATAGTTTCCGGTCTTGAATCTTGAGCAGACGATGTGGCAGATTGCTTAGGCGGAACAGATGGAGGAGATTGCGTTCGGGGTTCCGAGCTACCAGCAGAGGGTTTTGCAGGTTTCTGAGGTAGAGGAACTTGAGGAGATTGCGATGATGCGGCGGGCTGCTGAGGCTGTCGAGACGGAGAAGCTGGAACAGATTGGCCTGTTGCTCCTGCATTACGTGCGGTTGATGCTGGGGGTCGCGAAGGCTGCTGGGGCTGTTGAGCTCGTGGGGCTGGAAAAGGTTGAATCTGGGGTTCCAAATTCCGACTATCTGATGCGGCAGGTTGCTGAGTTCGAGCAGTAGGCAAATTTTGGGGTTGAGTTTGGGGTCCGTTGTCATGAGCAGTTGCAGCGGCAGGCTGTCGAGGGGGTGGCACTGGAGAAGCTCTACCTGGGTGCCCAGAGCTGGGAGCAGATGACGCCGTGGGCGGCTGGGCACCAGCAGGTAGGTCAGGTTTCGCGGTCTTTCGCTTACGGGCCATATTTTTAAATTTTTCAAGATCTTGGTGAAAGGAGTGCTGAGTACAAAACCAGAAAGGAAAGTCTTGACGTTTCATGCAAAATATCCTTTTTGTTTCCAGATCTTGAAGTACGATAAAATATCTGAAAGAGAAAGGAAAGATCCAGCAAGTGGAAACATAAGACCTGGCGGATGACCCAACACAAGCAACACAACTTGAATAGAGTTGAAGATTTCATACACATGAAAGTTGAGGTAACACATAGTTTGCTTGAGTGGCTTGCTAGTTGGAGAGTGTCTGAGGCAGGGGGAAGAAGGTGCTAGATGAGGGTGGTTTGTGCAGGGTTGGAAAGGAGCCTTGTGATATTGATCGGTGTGCATTAAGCGAGCACTGCTGGCATATATGAGCTGGAGATGAGGACTGTGTTTGTAGCAGGAATTTGCAGAGAGAAGACAGGTACTTTTCTGCAGGTGAGTTTTTGGCTCCAGGTTCTAGATCATTCTCATATGCGCTTTGCAAAGAAAGTCAGAAGCAAACCTTCCGAAGCCTCCTGAAACCCCATTTACTCCCTTGTCTGGTACATTCGGGTGCCTTCTCAGAGTTATAACCTTTCGTAGACCTTCCAAAACTACCATACTTGAGCATCTCAACGCATTTGCGCGGGAAAACTTTACTCTTATCGATGCTATAAGGCGTTGTCGAAATGTGAAGACGTTTGACTGTAGTGGCAACGCAGTGGGTGAATGCTCGTAACGTTCACTTGGTGGTTCCTTGAATGGCAAAGACAGAATGCAAAGCCACTCCTAGCGACGATGGTTTTTTTGGTCCTGGAAATATGACGGTCTTCAACTAGCAGTCTTGGCATGCGCGCTTGAAGGCGTCTTAGAGTTTGGTGGCTATTGAAGAGAGATATAACGTTTCGTTTGGACGTGGCTACCAAGATACCACTGCTGGCCACATCGACGAGCTTCAGTCGAATGAGACATGAATCTGTCAAACTTCATCGCATACACCAGGTAATTGTTCCTACTATTCATGGCAGAGTCATTCTCTGCATCCACGGCTTCGAAATTGTGCTGTTTCTTCATCGATTCATATGCAAGCTCAATGAAGAAAAGGCCGCGCGAATTGGCGCGGTGGCGATGGTGGGAAATTGGAAATAAGCCAACATGGACATTTTCTTGCTTTTGCGAAGACTTAATAAGACTTTTGGGATGCACAATGCTGGGTGTTGCAAGCTGTGGTGAATGTCTGAGTTAAGATACCTTCACGGATACAACGTGCCCACAGTGTGAATATCGAACAACATTCTGTCTGCTCAACGCACACATCCCAAATGACTGCATCGTATCAAAATTCGTTGTTGGTATGCTGTAGAGAGACTAAAAGTATTATCGAGCCTTTGAATCCATTCAAACTGTCTAAGACCGATGGAGGAGTCAATTGAGATGGTTTGAAAATTACACTTATTTATCGTATGATAGAAGCCTTTGAGTCTATTCCGCGCTCATCAATTTACAGCTTGTCTGCCTTCCACCTAGGATCGTTGCATAGCGCTATGAACATCCAAGCACCAATCTTCTGTTGCCCATTGGCGGAGCAATGCGGAAACACTCATGAATCGCTTGGCCATAAGCTTGAACCATTCATGAAGTGGGCGCGCGAGAGAGCGACATCTCAAGTCTCGACTGCAACCGAGACTTACGCTCGTGACTTCTTGATCGAGGTGGTCAAGACTGGACAACACGCACCAAAACAACCCTCTAGCAGGGTCTTCCTTATAAGGAGCGACCAAGATGGTTCCAAGGGATACAAAGAGTCTTTGGCGGCGAGATATCGCCAAATGAACTCTTCAGCACCCGTCGAAGAATGTCGGATCCTTGTCTGCATCAATTGCCAGCTATCCTACTCAGTCTTTCTATTCAAGAAGCAACAGCAGACAGATCCGCCCTCGTCGGTAAAACAAATTGAGGCACGATTTGGGAACCTTGTGAGATCAGATTCACCGGGTTAAAAGCAGCGACAGCCACTTACGGCCATAGATCGGGAAATCGGAACGCTAACTCCCCAAAAGATGTTCCCAAGGGTGTAGAAGGTGCTTCAGACAGTTGGCAGATTTTCAGTCTCAAGGTATTAAGCAAGTAACAACCAGATAATGGCTTCCATAATTAGCCAAAAAGTATTTGGAAACAACCATACGCGCATCCCATGCAATCCTGACAAGAATATGACATGGTCTGATGAGAAAAGCATACATCCATTACGCGTAAAATGATTAAACCACCGTTGTTTTCTTAGTGCTTGGTACTATATTTGATCACATGAAATTAGCTCATGATTGTCAAACTGGGGAAGAAACTGCAGAGGACTCACTTTGTTACATATAAAGCAGGAGCTGCTCTTCGTTAGCAGCTCTCATCGTACCTCAACTCACATCTAAATATCCACACTATCCTGAATAATCCAAGGTATGGCGGATACGCAAAAGCCAATCTTTTGTTGCACGAAGGTCGGCCGTCCTTCTCTTGACGAAAATCTGGAACTATTCATGGAATGGGCTGCAGGCGACTTTACAGCCAACGACTCCGGTGGAGACAGACAAGATGCTTTTCCCTTCGTTATTGAATTTTTCGATACCACAGAGAAAGGATCGCACTGCCCCACCATCAGATATTTCGCCGGCCAAGGGAATCACGACGGCGGGATCATTTTCAGGGAAATTGAGAACGCCGAAAATTTTCGTAGAAATCGGTATGAGAAAGTCAAAGAACACAAGCTTAAGTGCACGACTCATAAATCAGCATCTTACGTGATAAATCTCTTGGAGGGTCCGGACTAGCATGGAAGGATGTTTTCAACTGCCGAAATCCCTGGCTGTGGTGTTGGAGGATAAACCGAACCTACTAGTGCTGGTATTTAGCAACCGGGTATGATGTATGACTTGGACAACAAGGATGACCTCTTGGACGGTCCACCTATGTTCCATTAATACCAGTAGCCGGCAGAGACTTGCCAGTCGTGGTATTTTGTGTATCCCCATCAGCTTCGCCATTAATACCAGTAGCCGGCAGAGACTTGCCAGTCATGGTATTTTGTGTATCCCCATCAGCTTCGCCATTAATATCAGTAGCCGGCAGAGACTTTTTTAATGTCTGCTTCAGAAGGCTTTCTTTCCCAGCGCGGATCTTGCGATTCAATTTCAGTAGGCGTTGGCGTACTTTTGGCTGTGCATAGCGTACATCGAACAGGTGTTGGCGATGGTGCGGCTTTAACATATCCAACTTCGCGATGTATTTGGGTTTGAGATCCGTAGAGCTGGTGTCATAGAAGCAGATGTAGTGGCGTTGGGGTACTAAGCGAATCATGTCGAAATTGTCCGGGACTTGATGGTTATGAGCCGGAAGATCTCTGCCGAAGTACCATGCGCATCTTCGTTTGTTGTCCACCAAACTCTTGCCAAAAGGTCGAAATAAGATATGATAGAACTGCTGTGCGATCCATTGGTAGTCTCTGTCCACATCGTCCGTATATGGCAACAAGTCGATTTGGCGAAGAGGTATCGTGAATTGGCCAGCTGTATCCTACTTGCAGCTCTCAACGCCGAGCGCAGATCTGAGCGATAGATCCTCCATGTTAGTGGAGTTATTAGGTAGTGATGCGCGGACAAAGTCAACAGGTTGTCTTGATATTTCTGTTCAATGTACTTGGCGAATAAAGTCTTCATATCGCTTCGCTTATTGCGGCAGAGATTTAGGCGCCTGTACTGCCGCTTCGTCATCCCAAGTCATCACAAGATGATATATTTCCATAGAACATAATCGTTTTGTTATTATTAGAATCGTGACTGTCCTTCAACAGAACTGATCGCGCTCAATTTTAACTGGCACATGAACATCATATTTCTCTATCTTGACTTATATTCATTTCTGACTCATCAATCTCTCCGTGTGAACTCTGCTCCTCAGTCGTACGGCGCATTCTTTCTTTGTAGACCCTGGCCACCAGTACTTGGGCAACGATACTCAGGTCATTCTATGTGATAGTCACTAGACACAAATTGTAGTCATGGCTAGTACCGCCCGTGGTGGACGCCTTGAGGGCAAGAAGGCTATCATTACTGGTGCAGCAGGGTAAGCTTTATCTGTGATTGAATCCAGAGTATCTACGTTTCTTCTATTTGATGCGTACTTGATGCCTGAGTGACGTTTAAGGTCAAGGAATGTTTTCTGAATTTATGTATTTCAAATTCTACTCCTTGCTGGATAACATTGCTGAACCCGTATGCATGTCTGTATTCCTTTATTCAAACTTACTTTCAAACTGTTCACGCCGTCTGCAGATATCAATATCTGATCCATTCCTTCCACTTTCCTCCCACACTAATTTGCAAATTCCTTTCCCAGCGGCATCGGCCTCGAGACAACCATCCTCTTCGCCCGGGAAGGCGCCGCAGTTCTCATGGCCGACATATCCGAACCAGCACTGGCTAAAGCCCATGCCAAAGTCCACGAGATTCTTCCCAAGCCGCCCCGTCTCGAGACCATCAAATGTGACGTCTCTAAAGAATCTGATGTCGCAGCTATGGTCTCTCACCTCGACTCCTGGGGTGGCGTCGATATCATTTTCAACAATGCAGGCATCATGCACGCAAATGATGCAGATGCTGTAGACACGCCAGAAAAGATCTGGGACTTGACACATAATGTCAATGTGAAAGGCGTGTGGTTTGGATGCAAGCATGCGATTATGAGTATGCGTAAACATAAGAAGACAACGGGAAGTATCATCAACACTGCCAGTATTGTCGCACTAGTTGGGAGTGCCACACCACAGCTGGCATACACGGCTAGTAAAGGAGCAGTCTTGGCGATGACGAGGGAGTTGGCGGTTGTACATGCGAGAGAAGGATTCCGATTTAATGCTCTCTGTCCTGCTCCTCTCAAGTACGCACTCCTCACCATCCCATACCTTGCCAACTTTCATTTCTGATACAAAGCTCAAACAGCACACCACTCCTCCAAGACTGGCTCGGCGACGACGCAGCAAAGCGCCATCGTCGCGAAATCCATTTCCCAACAGGCCGCTTCGGTGAAGCGATCGAGCAGGCTCAAGCCGTCCTCTTCCTTGCCAGCGACGAAAGCAGCTTTGTGAATGGCACGGATTTTGTGGTTGATGGGGCCATGACTAAAGTAAGACCTCAATAGATTTCCAGCTAAATTCATTTAGAAAAGCCTTTGCTAATGGTGGTATGTCCCAGGCTTATGTCACGCCAGAAGGACCAGCGACGCAGCCGCCTGATAATTTCGCTCGATAAAAGCTAGCAGATTTGTAGACGCGAGGCGTGAGCGAGGGGTCAAAGGTGTCCGTGCTAGACTTACCCATTGTGCTTTCCTTTGATGAAACTTATGCGTTTAGCAATAGAACGGATAGACATTCTGCTCCTATCACTTCCAGTCTTCCTTGAGACTTCAATCACAATACTGTTCCACACCGACTCTCAGTCTTCCACCCAATGCCAGCCCACTCCCACCTTCACGTCCATTACGGAAATACCCCCGTCGATGCACCTTGAACGCAAAGATCGAGGATTACGAATAGACAGTCCCCATTCCCCAAACCCTGCTTTCACTCCTTGTGGCTTACTTCCTTGGAATTATCTACCTAGTTACCCACTGCATTGACAGCAGACCAGAGACGAGTGCAAGGAAGCCAATTTCTCATTTCTCTCCAAAATTCCATCAATTATGAACACCATCGCCATCGCCGCCGCCATCTCCTTCCCCTTCCACTACACCACACCACCGGACCACCCCTCCTCAACCCAACCAACCTCGCACCCAAAAATGTGCGCCGCATGCTACACCACATCCATCATAACATCCTACGGCAAAAACCAAGGGAATTAGTCCGTAACGATTTGAAGCCTGAGCTTAGAGAGTAGGAAAATAAGTGAAAGGAGCTAGAGCGATAACGATAATGGAGGGATTGACCTTGTTGTAGGGGCTGTATTCGTGGTGGTGTGTGGATGATTACTCGTATTACTGGAAGCGAATATAGAGAGGCCATTGATAGGGTGTGTGCGAGTGGTGGTTGCGGGCCGGTGATGGATGCGGAGGTGGAAGGGAAGGGTGGATGGTGGGACTTTGTCTGTATAGATTGATGATGCAGAGGGAAGCTGTGGAAGAAATTTGAAGTTTATCTATGGTTAGGCGCGGTTGAGATACATATACAATGCAGAGTGCTTGGACGGAAAGAGAGAAAGGTACGCCATGGGGGGTCGAAAATCGCGAGTGGGCTGTTTAGAGGAGGGAGAGGTCTCCAAATTTCTCCTGTGAAGTGCGTTAGATAAGGGTGCACTGTTCGAAATGGACAAGAAGCGTCGCGTACCTTGTAGCCCGGCACTTGCCATCTTCCTTTCGATACGAGCTGCGATGTGCGCTCATCGATATCCGGTCTCGCAGCAACAACCTCATCCTATAAATCATCATGTCTGGAGTCAGCATACATTCACACCCCTGCCGCGCAACATGCTCGAGACGTACCACCGTCAAATCCTCGAACGGCCTCGCCTCCTCAATATTCTTCAACGTCTTCTCCAACGACCTCAACTCCTCATCCACCCTCCCCTTCGTCTCCTCCGCACTCTTCACCGCCTGCGTCTCAAATGCCTCAATCGCCTTAACCTGTCTTCCCACATCATAAGTCTGCGGCTTGAAGCTCTTCATATACCCTTCAATTTCGTCGACGATGGCAGTGTTGTTGAGGACAGTGCCATAGTGCGCCAAGTCGACGGTCGTAGGGGCCTGCGAGAGGAGATTGATCTTACGGCGGGCGTCATCATTGCGCTTTTTGAAGGCCATAAGGGAGGTTGAGGTTGAGCCTTTGAGGCCGAGGGAGGAGGTAATGCGGGTCCAGTCGATCTTGGCGGCGGCGGAGCGCTGGGAGAGAGATGTTAGTGGGGTTTGATAGTTGATAAATAATCGCAGTAAGGATTTACGTACTCCGACAGCCATTGTTGTGGTATTCAAAAACAATCGGGTGTGAAATGGATCTACAGATGAAAGATGAGGTCGTGGTTCGGGAATGGGGTGCCCTGGTGCAGGTCGACTCGGTAAGGCTGAACACGTGATCCTGAATTTACTACGTAGTCTGATGAGCAGATACCTTACCTTAGGCCCTAGGTTTGTTTTCACAGCAAGATATCTACTGATTCGTGGGAGTCAAAGCGTTAATATTCAAATGAGACAGAAGATATTGCGCCTCTAACTTTGGTGGCTACCTAGTCTTGATACTCGAACTTGCGCTGGCATGCAAAGAACCCAAAGACAAAGTAGATTAGGTCTGAATTCATGCCTAACAGCAAGTGCATGCTTCCCTGAAATAGCACACGTAGAAACTAGGGCTATATGCTAAGGGCCATGATTGAGTTGACGATATCGTTGTCGTTCTATGCTCTTCGTTAGAAACATGGAGGAATGATAGTTCTTAGGGCATTATTTTACCTCTTTCAATGCCTTCACAGCCTTCTTCTTCGACACACTCGCTTGAGCCATCACCAGTTCAATATCTTTGGCTTCCAGTCCAGTGTCATCGACCTCCTCATCGTCGTCATCTTCCTCGTCCTTTTTAGCTTCTCCGGCCTCAATTGCTTTACCCTTGTCGTTTGCATGATTGTGCCCTGCGTGTGGATCCGCCGCACCGCTATCTCCGGACGGCGTGATATTCTTAAGGGCCGAGTCACTGATCTGGGAGCTTAGGTCTTCGATCTTGGCTTCACCGAATATACTGGAGTATAGAATTAGCATGTGGTAGATCCAGGTGGGTACGAACAGCTTACATCCAGGTATTGCTCGACGGAGATTTGTAAACATCTGGCTGATTGATAACGAAGAGAATCTATTTCTCAAATCAGTCCGCAAAACCTAGCTATCTGCAATGAAGAAGCTCGTAGCGCTGTGATACAAGTCCCAGTGGTGCTGCAGCTCATTGCTGGTCCGACTCACGTTTTTGGGCCTCCTCAAAGTTACTCTCGTGATACCCGGAACATGCTTCAAGCCCAATTTCGCAATTGACTTTCTGGCCTTCTTCTCGTTGCGTGAGTGTACGGTGACGGTTGATCCTCCGGATGGCCCAACTTCCTCTCCACCTGCAGCTTCAGGCTCAGAGTCGGAGCTACTTGATGCATCGTCAACCTCTGCACCCTTCTTGGCTGGTGGGTCGTCCGGGAGCTCTTCGATGCGTGGGTTCGACATCTCGGAAGCGATTCTGCATGAAAGGAAACCATGTCAGCACCGTGGGTAAACCCTTGTTCAAGCCGCAGCCTTGATGGAACAGAAGAACATGGGAGGCATGGCCATAGAGCTAAGTACCATGAGATATCGACACCTACCTTGAATGACAAACAATGCAATATGAGCTCGTTGCAGCGGCCTTCAAGGTCTGGGGGTTTTTCCCGACAGTTTAGCGAGTGCGGCTCAATTAGGTTAGGTGAATTGGTCAGTGGGCGCGGCAAGCTTCGCTCGGTCTATCACAGCTTTCTTCTTCGTGCATCCTTTACCTATCTACATGAACAGGAATCTTCTGAAGCACCTCGAATGAATGATTAGCAATGTCGCATGGTCGCGAAGCACTAATCGCTATCACTGGACATCGTTAATTGTCGAGTAATCAGCATCTCGACTCCAATCCCGAATGGCCTTACTTCCATCTGCATGTGTGGCACTGAACTTCGTCATTCGGATCCTGCGAGCGTCAATGAATCTCAGATGCTCATTCAACCTCAACCCCGCTGAATCATCTTGCATATGCGGCCCAGAGGAGTGTTTGCTTTTCGTTCCGGCATCAACAGCCTCCCCCACCCCCTTCCCCCCCAAAAAGCTTAAGGTGGCCATCTAAGGTCCAATTTGGCATCACCCTTTCTACTATTCCACCTTGCATTCAGATTGCTCTACGGAAGTACTGAGTTTACATTTTATACTATTACGCTTTATTGGTTTTGATTATTTTAAGTTCATATCTCTCACACCTCAGCTTTCTCACCTCGCTGTCAGACTTGACTTGTAAATGGTGCCTGACAAGAAGTACGCTCTCTTGTCCCTTGCTGGCCACGCCATCTTCTGCTGTCACGGCCCGCTGTCAGGAGCGATTCAATAATACGAGGAAAAGGCTGAAAGCTGGTCTTGACTCCTTGAGCCACTCAGCTGTCTCATTCCCCGCATGCAGCAGTCGTCTTAGTCAACCAACTCACACGGCCTCCAGGTTTACGGATTTACAGTTGTTTTTGGTCACGCCACAAACGCCTCACAAGTCAAAAGCTCAACAGAAGTGGCAAGTATAGCCGGAATTCAATAGAAATTACGTTTAATAAGCGAATTACGTTTGCAGCAACGGTGATACAAGGAGGTTGTCTGATGGACTCAGCTCTGCATCGATGGTCGGCTGAGACAAACGCCACGGTCAGCATTGAGTTGCTGCTATGCCATCTTGACGATATAACACTGTGGAAATCGCGCATTTTCTAGGTAGATTATTAGAGATTCCAACTACCACAGTACATCACATCACCATTATTATCAACAAACCTACCATCATGAAGCTCCTCTTTGCGCTGCTACTTAGCATTGGGTAATGGAAACTTTCCTGTTACACTTCCCCTTGCTCAGCATCGTCGTTGCTCTTCTATATCCGTTGCTACTTGCCAGTCTTGTCAGCTCTAAATGGCACATCATGTACCGTGAGAGGCTTCCAGGCTTGATGCTTTATGGGAAATATGCTCTCTTAGTACTGCATACTGTGTTGAAGATAAACATTGACGATCAGACCATCAAGTGATACTTCAGTCTACCATTCCCTTTGCAATCGAAGAAAACGAGATTTTGTCTATTTGCTTGTATTTTTCCTCTGCGGCAACAAGTCTATCAATACTGATCCATCCATATCGAATATCGCACCTTTATTCCCTCTGTTCCTTCTCCACTCACACACTCCTCACCAAATCTCTTCCTTCCATCTCCTTGAGCCCCCAGCTAACATCCCCTCACAGCCTCCTCACTCCGTCCCTCTCCTCCCCAGCCGCCGTCCCCAACACCCCCGCCCACCCCACCTGCGCCCCAACCAAAACCACCTACGTCACAACCATCATCTCGACCGTCACCACCAACGCTCCAATCTCCTGCTCAAGCTTCCACACCACCGTCACTCCCACCTGTTCCATGCCAACTTCTGCGCCGTGCATCGTCCCGGCTTGTATCATCTTGGAGACGACAAGCGTGGGATGCTATAACAGCTGTTGTCCGACAACGCCCACAATTACGGCGACGGCGAGCTGCACGACGGGGTGTAGGCATGGTTGTGGGACGACCTATACTACTATTACTGCGAAATGCTAGGGTGTGGCATTGGCGAAGATGGCGGGGAGTGCAAGAATGCTGGTTCGATGCGAAGTATTCGCAGCAAAGGTAAATGGCCTGCTGGCAGGAATTGCAAGTTTCGAAGCAGAAATGATGGATTTGCGAGGAAGGAAAAATCTTGTAACGAAAAATGTTCATCTCATGTATAATTTATTTTAGCTTATCTCAATGCAAGATCAGGTACTCCTTCGTCTCACCAAGAAGTAATAGAACGAACATCGTGGGTGTTTGACCTCCGCAACTCCTCTCAGCGATGGCTTGCTAGCAAGGGAAAATCGTAGGCATTCCTTTGGGAAACTACTTCAAGCATTACATCAACCAATCAACCAATCGACCACAATATCCTCAGAAGTTCACGCATGAAATAACAGTAACGCTTTGAGCACAGAAGAAACCAGGTTCAATGCTACGAGCTGCTTTCTAGCATACACATCTTGCGGCTCTGTAACAAAGAGATCACCAGTCCACCTCTCACACAACTAACCCATCCTGAGTGTCCACCTACGCCTTCGCCGAGGATCGTACTTTTGCGAATGACTTGCGAACCTCGAATCGTGCCTAAATAGTACATGTCAGCGATCATACCCATGGCACAATACCCACTATCCCAGTAGTCTATCTCCGCTCTACATTATCCAAACGTCCCGTTCTCCCATCAAGCGATTGAATTATGCTCAAACCTACCTGTTTCCTCAATCTCAGAACCTTAAACCTCTCGAAATCCGTTAACCCTCTCCTCTTCTCTCTCTGCTCCCTCCTCTTCGCCCACACACTCTCATCCCACTTCTTCTGCACCTCATTCTTCTCCCACGCTCTAGCCACTGCTCCCCTACCTGCCCCACGCGGCAGCTTGGGAATGACGATCGGTGTAAGAATGAGGTTGGCGAGAGACGTGGCGTGGCGGGGGACAGAGGCGTTGGGTTTGGTTGATGGACCGTCGACAAGGGCCTGTGGGGGGTTAGTTTCTTTCAGGCTTGATTTGGAGGTAAAAGGAGGAGTCCTGAAAGCTGGAGGAGGGGAGAGACGAACGCGCTTGTGGTCGATTATTTCCGCGATAGTAGCTAGGCGTCCGGTGTAATCACCGTGGGTGAAGAGGACAACGCGGCCGACTTCGACAAGGCGCCATTGAGAGGCTTTGATTTCGATTTCTGCCATGGCGGCGTCGCTACTATGGGGGTTTGGTCAGAGCTTGGAGTTGGTTTAAATAGGTTGCGGGGAGAGCTCACTGTCGGGGATGATGTTAGAGTTGATGTCGTGGTGTCGCAGCTCGTCAATCTCGAAATTCGGCTTGCGATGTTCGTGGGCTCGCTAAATAGAATATTCTATACCGCTAAATGTAACGCTAAGCCTTAGAGTCTTCATGCCCGAATTCATATTTTCCAACACCAAGTCAAGACGGAATTGCTTTGGTACTGGCAAATCGCAACATAATGGCAAAATCCTCATATCTAGGTCAACAAATCTTCTGCCACAGACAGGGCTCATCTTGAGCTATGATCTGCGAAGCTTTCTCAGCATCGCAGCCCGTATCGAAAAAATACCAGCACTTAGGTCGGAGGCCTACAGTGCTGGCCGAGCGTGGCCGCCATCAAGGCACCATCTCCATATCATCAGAATCCCCGTGGAATGAGCCAGGGGAACACAGCTTCTATGGCCTTGAACGGCTATTTGCTTACTTGCGCGGTTGGAAAGAGCGTGAGGTCCACCTCATCTTAGCTCAAAAGAATGGAGTCGAACAAAATAGAGGACTGAGAATTCCATGTGAGCATGGGTAGAAAGCTTCTTAATCTCTGAGCCTCTCCTGGTCACCTTCGTTACCCTCCTTATATACCCGCAATCGAAATTCGTCGATGTGCAACGCAACGCCGATTATTCTCACACTTTACTCGAAAGCCTCGAGTGGCCTCCAAATCCGGCGAGAATCATGCAACCAATTGGCTGTATGTTCTTCGGACGAGCGTCGCAGGTATTCTTCTACAATGCGAGAGGGATGTGGCTCGCCACGGACTTCAACCCGAGCTTCCTATGCCAGAATTTACCTGGCAGTACTGACGTCTGGATACTCAGTGACTGTGGCAATGCCACTCGAGCGTAACAGTGATTCATTGCTAAGAGCAGGTTGTGAACCAGAGGGTCAAAGTCTCCAAAGCTCCCCAGGTAGACCCCCTCCTCCCTCCAACGCATCCTTCCGACTCCCAATCCCACCTTACCATGATGATATAATTTGCGATTGACGCTCATGTCTGTGAAGCTCTCGCCGGAGCTTCGATACGGTCAGAGCGGTATGATATTCAATCTTACATATTCTGAACTACACTACCAACCATAATTGTTACAGCCTCTCCGTCACTGAAGAGTTGCTGATAATGTCGTTAGTCCAGCTTGCAGAGGTAGAGCAATCATACAAAGAGCAAAGATCTCTCACCATCAGGTTAGTTCCCTGCCGCATTCCTTTTCTCCTTCAAATGCACGTTTTCTTCCTGCCCAATGATTATACAACACAAGCACTAGATAGTAAGTGATCCCTTCGGGGAATGATCATACCTTGTATACACCAAGATCGCTGAGGGCATACTTCCTCCCATCTTCTAAAGACTTTGTGCATAACACAAAAATTCTTGTTGCTAACATGGAGATCTAGATAGGTATGTCGAGGATGAATGAGAAACATCTTGGAGGGTACAGATTTGAACATGATACCTGCGAGTAGTGGTCAAGAGCGACGGTAGCATTCATACATATCCAATCTATACACCCCTTCAAGAGCGATTGCAAAAAGCGCTGCAAACCTCCCTCCAAATATACCAATATGCAATACTCGCAATGCTATCCTGACCTCCATCCCACCACTACAACCATTCCATCAAAGCCTACTCTTTCCACCCACCAACTCTTCCCAAACCTCCTGCCCTAACGGCACATAAACATCTCCCCTTGGCGGTATCCAAAACACCGTATCAAACTCCCCACCGGCAGCCTTCTTCCCCCTCAACCCTGGATCTACCCCCTCCTCCCTCAACGGCCCTTTGTTCTGCTTGTTGTTATGACTGTCCATCCCACCCACCACACGCACAAAGACCGGAACCGCCTGGCTCGGCAGTCTCTCCCTGGCATATTTCGCCAGCGCCGCCCAATCGAAATTCCCGCATTGCCCGGGTGCGACGACAATGGTAGCGCACCCTGCACGCCCGTCGTGCTTTGGGACTAGCACGCCGTAGAAATTCGCTTCGTGGATGCCCGGGAACGAGCCTAGGACTTCGGCGACTTCAGCCGTGGATACGTTTTCGGATTTCCAGCGGTCACTATACTATCAGTCCATCACCAGCATCATCCTCAGTGGGACTGGACTTATGATAGTCGGTGTTTGTCGTGCTTTCTGGCAAACTTTTTGTACTATCTCTGGTGGTAGCTATTAGCTTAATATTCACCTCCCACTTGCAACTACTAATATCACAGGCCCGAAGTATTAAGAAGACTGGGATGGAGCATATAACGCTATGAAGATTACCGGTCTAACAATTGACGGATTGGGGCCAGTCATGTTCTTGATCAATCTGGAGGAAACATAATTATACATGCCCAGACTTCGGATTCATGGCGTAGGAGAAGTTGCCGTTGCTCAATGGGTCCTTACACATGGTATTGTGGCGACTACAATACCCTTAGCTTCTCCAGCGCGATTATAACGACATCACCTGTAAAGTTAGTATTAGCTAGAGTGGAAGGCAGTCATGGCATTGAAGCAAGTACGCAATTATTCTTTTCTATGAGTAGATGCTAATCCAGAATCGTAGTTTAATAGCCAAGAAGTCGATCGAAATCCAATTTATAAGCTCTTAGCCTCTAACAGGTTTCTAGGACCTTATGTCCGAGACTCTTTGCTCAATGTTCTGGCGCCCAATCTTGAGCCTTAATCTGCATCAACACACTAAAAGCTCTATCACTTCCAACATTCTCTATTACAGGATTTTGGATACATGCAGGCATCTTCCTCATCCTCGTGCTGTTCTTCTTCCTTGCGTTCGTCTGGCTTGTGCCCTTCCTCCTTGGCTTCTTGACCTTGGTGTGCTGGCTCTCTGCGGTCTGTTTCAGGTTGTTCCAACTCAACAGACCCAGGCATTAAAATTGCTGGGACGACGCCTCTATTGATCACACTGTCAGCAATATGCTGAAGGCTAGACAGCAATCTAAGATCGCTCGCCACTGCTGTTGACAGCTGCTTGGAACTGGGAACCCTACAATTGCTCCACGCTGCCGTTGAAAGCTGCTCGATCCTGGGAACTTTTCGAATATTAATGGCACCACATTTTGAAATGCTTATCACTACACCGAGGGCTTCATATTCGCCTTGAGATGTCCGAAACGTCAACTGACCTAACCCATCTAGGAATATTTCCGCTCTTTTGTATTTTCGAGTGCCATCAGAAATGTTGCTTTGATCAGAAGTGGTAGGTGATTGTTGGTCTGACTCCGTTTGCCTCCTGGTCTCCTGAAGATCTCCAAAGTGGGTTTGCGCGTTTCTGCCAAGATATGATGTATCAACAGCCGAGGAACGACCGCTTATCGAAAGACCATGAATCGGAAGGCTCGTTGGAGAATCCGTAGCGGACGAAAAAGGGCTCGTTCGACGTCTACGTATCGGGAGCGTCATTTGGTTCTGATTTCGCCGGTCTTCTTGGAACGGATCCCTAAAGAGCACTGGCTCGCTAATTTCCGACTTTGGTTTGCGGGCAGAATACATGAGATTGTAGTACGAGAAATGCTCTTTCCTCAACTCTTCGTCTTCTTCGATATCTGGGGAAGGGTTACGGACTTGTTCGGCTTGGCCTCGACTTCTCATCTTGTCCAGTCGCAGACGGCGATGGCCTGAAGGGCCGACTCGTGAGGGTGGCATTGTGGCGGTGTGATGGGAGTTTTGAAAATTGAGGTGAGGGGATGTTGAGAAAGCGGAATAGTGGGTAAGGAAGATAAACCTTAGAGCAATGGCGGAGATTATGTAGACTATCAATCATGACTGACTCGTTGTTATGAATGTTAATACCACAGTCTTTGAATGATGAACAGAATATCATTGTCCCTCGATCAACAAAGTCAGTGTATTGAGAAAACAAAGAGCCGAAAATTGTACCAGACAATGGGATCTTATTAATTCGATCGTAATTGGACGTCAAGCCAAAGCAGGCTTGGATACTTGGACTAGCTTAGACAAAGCCATTCTATTGCGAAGAGGTAATTGGTCGAGACAATCGTACTGCTTCATGTGGTAAGGAGGTTGAGTCCACCACAATGGAATGACAATGAGCATGACGAGATTATTCCTTACGGAAGTGGTAGAGTTACCAGAATTCTGGAGAAAGCGAGCCGAAATACCGGCATAACCTTGCCAGAACTCAGAATCCTAAGGAATTGTCACGGACAATAAGCTCGTCTCTCCTCAAGTTCAGACGTTCAGTACACCACTGCCATATTTCGAAAAACCTTGGGTATATGTAGGTAATCAGGCGGCTATCAAAATGGCCAGCAACCCCGTCAATCACCCATGGGCTAAGCACATTGATATCGTCTATTACTAACGCCCGGAACAAAATGGAAGAGTGGCAATCAAGATAGAATACATACCCACCGACGAAATGGTGCCCGACGGTTTGATCAAGCCCTTGGAGCCTAGTAAATTCCTGAGATCTAGTTCAATGAGGTGATCGGACTGGCTCCGAGCAAGGGCACCGCCATCGCCACCGAGCATGGGGCCGGCAAGCAAGAGAGCATGGATATACACCCAGTAGGGGGTTCCAAATAGCTTCAACATGGAGCTTAATTCCTAAGAAGGTGTGTTGGAAACAGGGAACAGTACTGTTACCTCTGTGGTGGTTAGTAATCCCCGCTCCGCGCCATAGGACTGGGCCTAGGGGGATTCAGATTTTTCACCTTCTTCCTTCCTTCGTAGCTTCCTACTGTAGTTCTATCAGATATACAATCTATACATGCTCCATCTGCACCTCATGTACCAATATGTTTCAAGTCTACTCAACGCTCTTCAATGGCCTTGTAGATCCACATAAGCACCACAGACCGTTTGAAAGTCTCAGCAAATTCTTTGTCTAAGATCCACTACTCAGTATTCTAAAGGATAGTCTTCGCATTGCTGCAGCCCGGTTGCGCTCGCAATGCTGCCGCGGATATGTAGTATGTAGGTACTTTACTCCGTAAGTTAAATTCATACTACGATAACCAGCAAACTGTGCAAATATAGACACTCTGAACACTTCTTAGCGCCTGAACATATGCATGCTTGTTGTTCTTCTGAGAAGGCAAGATTTCGTACTTCCTGACCTGAACATGGAAAAGACTCATCCCTACACTAGGATTGACAGAGGTTAGCTGATCTAGCCTCTACTAGCGAACATGAACTCCCTACACCTACTGTAATTCATGCAGCTTCTGTTGGTGTACGCGTGTCGTACTTTTAATGTTCCACAGAACAACTGTTCCCCAGCTCGCTTTCAACCCACAGCTTTCTGGCTGCAGCTACGTAGGAGCTTTCTCATGCGACATCCCTAATACTTTACACCAACACTCAAAAGAGCACCGATATGGGCGTCGCTTGGTCTCAATTCTACCCTCCTAGTCCCACTCTGACGGAGCGAAACCTGCCAAATCAAAAAGGCAAGGTCTTTATAATTACAGGTGGAGCCTCGGGAATCGGGTTAGAGCTCGCTACAATTCTATATCAGGCAGGCGGCAAGATCTACATAGCCGGGCGCTCGAGAGTCACAGCGCTGCAAAAAATCGAAGCAATCAAGTCTTCGGTGCGCGATGCTTCGTCTGCGGGCCAGCTTGAATATCTCCCTCTTGACCTGAGCGATCTCAATACCGTCAAAGCCTCTGTCGCAAGCTTTAAGAGCAAAGAATCGAAGCTCGACGTGCTCTGGAATAACGCAGGTGTCTCTTTGCCCCCCATCGGCAGTGTCACGAAACAAGGTCATGAACTTCAAATCGGCACCAACTGCCTCGGGCCTTTCCTCTTCACCAAACTTCTTCTTCCATCCCTTCAATCCGCCGCTCAGGGCTCGCCTCAGGGTGCCGTGCGTGTTGTATGGACCAGTTCTCAGATGGTAGACATGACTGCACCAACAGGCGGCATGATCCTGACGGACTTAGACTCCCCACCCCAGGACAAGACGAAGAATTACGTCATGTCGAAAACGGGCAACTGGTTTCTTGCCAGCGAGTTGGCGCGTGACGTCGGTCCGCACGGAATCCTCAGCGTGACGCAGAACCCTGGCAATCTGAAGACAAACCTTCTAAGACATGCCTCGACGTTGATGAGGCTGGCTTCATCCCCACTTCTATACAGTGCGAAACAGGGCGCGTATACGGAGCTCTGGGCGGGCTTGTCGCCTGAGCTCACCATGGCGATGAATGGAGTCTATGTGATACCCTGGGGGCGGGTCCATCCATCGCCACGTAAAGACCTGCTTGATGCCTTGAAGAGTGAGGAGGAGGGGGGCACAGGACAGGCCCGCAAGTTCCAAGAATGGTGTGGGAAGCAGACGGTCGACTATATGTAGTTGTAAGAATGAGACTATTTCTATGGTCTGCTCTGGTGGCCGTTTGGCGAGATTCGAAATAGCATGTGCACAAGTTCACGAATTGGCGAAACTAATTGAAGTACTAATTAGTAAGTCAGGTACAGTACACTGCTTGCTAGCTAGTTGACATACTACGTAGTAGACTACCTGTACTGCTGGTGGACCGCAAACAAATTATCTAGTACAGTGGATAAAAACGTCTTACCTTAGCTGCCTACCTAACTTACCCTCTAGTAGGGAGTACACAACAGAGCCAAGCCGGACCTGAAGTGCCTCCAATCTCCTCGAGAGTGATCGGGCTTGATCGGGCCGACTACCATGATGTCTTGAAGTCTGTAAAGCCCTATTCCTTTGAAAGGGCTATTCTTTTCAGTTGCTGTAGATCTAAGAAAGGTCATGGCTACCCCAAAGAAGCTAAAAGACTACGATTGGTACCAGCTGGTACGGAATCTTGGCAAGGGTTCCAGAGCTGCCTAGTTTCGGTGAAGAGACAGCTAGCATAGGCGTCGAATCTACGTCGAACAGCCCGATTAAATGCCTTTCAGATTCCATTCGAAAGGTATAAGTACTACCTTGTACGGCAATTTCCATCTTCATTCTTGCTGTTCGAACGTCATAGTCCATCACAGGTTAGAAGGCGGTTGAAGCTTTGGACTGCAGGTCTTGCTGCGACTTTGATGAATGTATTATGAAGAGCGCTTGTGACAATTCAATTCCGTTTCGCTCAGTGCGAATTTGAAACCTTTCATCGCATCCTCTATTTTCAATGTCGAAAGAGGCTATGTTGGAAAGAAACGACCTCCTATATGAACTCTATCAGCATCACCTACAGCTAATTCGGTATTAATTCGATGACAGTTAATACTCGGGCCGTATAGATATCTGAAACCTCGTCCCAGCAAAGATATTGCTCGCAGGCTATAATGCATAGCTCAAGATTTTCCAAAGAAGCTTCAACTTAATAGATGAGAATATCAATATACTCCACAACGCCTCCTTGCTGTTCGTATGGTCCCGCCAAGACTGTCTATAACAGCACTGACCGTGGGTGCAGCATTGACGACTTCTAAGCTTCGGCGGGGCGCTCCAGTAGCAAACAACATCTACGGCGTCGCGCAGACTATAAAGAGTGCCAATTATGTGTGTTGCCAAGCCCATCATCTGCTATTCTCGCTGCCCACTGTAGAGCAGTCGAGCAAGATGTTCAACGAAGAAATCCCAAATCTGCACCGTGGCCAGGGCATGGAGCTGTAATGGTGTGACTCCTTTACCATGCCCACGGAGAGCGACTATCAACAGATGATCGGTAATAAAACCGGCGGACTCTTTCGGTTGGCCGTGCGCCTGATGATGGCCTGCTCTGGACAGGATGATGACCTCCTGCCTTTGATCAACCTTCTTGGCCGGTCCTTCCAGATCCGGGCTGAGTACCGAAACATTACCTCCGCATCCATGACGGATGCCACAGGCTATGCCGAGGATCTGAGCGAGGGCAAGTCTTCCTTCCTCGTCATACACGCAATATAGGAAAGCGCAACGAAGAACAACCTCGTTATCAACGTCTTGAGGACGAGGATTCAGGATAATGCCGCCAAGGCGTAGGCGGTTGGGTACATGCGAACGGTCACTGCCAGCTTGAGATACATCGTCGAAGTATTCAATCGACTTGGGACCTAAATATAGGTTATGCTAAGGGAGCTCGAAGGGAATGATGTGATTAGTGGTATTACTAATAGATTGAAGGTCTACGTGGACTGTTGAATCGAATATCTCTGCTTTCTCGCTGCTCTACCCTTGCTGTCGTAAGCCTCGCTGTCGTCCCCGTCGCTGTCATGGCACCAACTGAAATCCCCCCCCCCTTGTCAACTACACCCCAACCTCCTTCTCCCTTACCATCATTCGCAAACGAAACACTCATCCCTCACTCCTATATTCCCTCTTCCGATCTTGCTTCCCCTGCCCGAATAGAACAACAATTATCATAGTTGACATTCCAAAGCGACGAAGCAGGATGGGTCAAGTTAAGTCGATAGAAGAAAATGAGGCGAAAATGAGGCGGCGATGAGATGAGCGGGAGGTTCTTCGGAAGAGGAAGCCGGAGAGGGAGGAAGGAGAAAGAAGGGAAAAGACAGAGTGTATTCCCATCAATTCGCGGTAACCAACCAATATCAGCATCACTTCCTCCCACCTCCTCCCACACCTCACTTCCCCAAAAACCCCTTTCCCTTTCCCTTCTCGCCACCCCCCCCTCTTCCCCATGAACTCTCTCTCCTTCCCCATCATCACCCTTCACCAACCCCCTCCCTCTTCTCCCCACCCTCACCCTCCTCCCTCTCCTCCTCATCCCTCACCCCTATCCCACCAGCTTCGCCCAACCCTTCCTCTCACCCAAACGCACCCCGGCGAAACACGCCCGTCCCGCTGTACAGCCAGTGATGAGCGCTGTTGGGGGATAAATTAATGAAGGGGATGCCGTAATGGCGGATGTGTGTGTGTGTGTGTGTGTGTGTGTGTTTGTGGGGCAGAGAGATATAAGCAAGAGAAAACCGACTCTGAGGGTGTTTGCTTAGGGCTTTTTGAGAAGAAGGGGTGAATCGATACATTAGAAAACCATGCATGCAGTGCTGAAATTAGCGTATTAGAATCCCACGCTTTTTCATCCCTTCTTTCATCTCCAATTCCCTGATGAAGCGTTATTACGACAAAACCTAAGATGAGTGGGTTTGGTGGGATTTAGTAGATTGCGGAGGGCAGGGCTAGGCTAGGTTATATAGGTAGGATTGGTAAGGTATGGATGGGTATGGATGGGTCGTGGTGAGGGAGGAGGGAAGGAGGGAGGAGGGAAAGGAGGTCTGGGATGGGGTTTTGTTTTGGGTGGGGGGGGGGAATAAAGAAGGGAAGGGTTGGGAGAGTGTGGGAAGGGTTGTGGGCGGGAGGGGAGGAAGGTTGATTCACTTGGTGGGGGGGGCGTGTTCGTGGGTGCTGTGGGTGGGTAGTGGAGTCGAGGGTGGGATGCTGATGGTCTGTTGATTGGGGATTGTATGAAGCAGCCTCGAGTGGTGGGGTTGGGTTGAGATCACGTGGAAAGGTTGGTGTGATTGATTAGGCATTATTTTGTATTATATGAAGAATGCATGCCCGCCTTGTGAGTCCGAATTAATATGCATTTTGTAGTCTTTGCAGAAGCGAGAGGACCGTCCGCGGCTGTACCCGGTGAAGCCCAGTATTGAAAACGCCAAACACCAAACATAATGCATGAACGTCCATTCCCATCCATCATCCCCGTTGCCTTTCAGACCCGATTTGATCGCATTGTCCACGCCCGCCTCCGTCTCAAGGTGCCGCCTTGACTGCTGGAGAGGGGCAAGCCGAACAAAGAGCAAATTGCCCTGTTGTATCGTTTGGACTGCACACATCAAACGGCACCTGTGCCTCTCCACATTTATACCTGCAGCAGGGGTTGAAAGGTGTGGGGCAGGCGGCGATGCTGCTGCGCGAGCAGGTGGAGGTGTTGAATGTTGAGGTTGGGGTTGTGGACGTCGAGGTTGGTTTGGTCGAGGTCGAGGAGGTTAGACAGCTGCAGGCGCTAGAAATTCTCTGATTCCGTGGGGTCAGTGGCGCAATGAGGGGTATTGAGGGGGTGAGAGGTCAAGTACTTACAGTGGGACCGCAGGTCGCGAAGCTGCCTGGGATGGCTTTTGAGGAGGTTGCCAAGAACTGGGAGCAGTATGAGGAGACGGAGGTGGTTTGGTATTGAGCGACTGCGCGGTAGCAGTTGTCATGATTGCATGCGCTTAGTGCCGGGGTTGCAAAGCCCACAGCGAGGATGAGAGCGGTGAAGATCTGCATGACGGAAGTAAAAGAGGTAGACCCAGAGGGTAGGCAAGGTAGAAAATGAAGGATGTTAATGATAGAGCGCTGCTGCAATGGTTAATGATGCTGAAGGCAGACGTTGAAGTGAGAAGAAGATGGATGAAGATGAGAGTCGAAATGTGGGCATGTTCAATTTTTAATAGCTCTCTCTGCTGGATGACTTCAGCACTAAGGAACCTGCGAGGGGGGAGCTGGACGACGCCAGTTCAAGCCTAAGAAGCTGATAGCCGTATACGAAGGGAAGTACGGATGTTCAGCCCATGAGAGAGTTTGAGTGCGCAGAGCCAATGGATCGTGCATGATGCAGTAAGGTACCTTAGTGGTACGAATGCTTTAATGGGGATTTCCTCTCAACACCGATTGAAAGCTTTATCTAAGCGATATCTGTGAACTAACGCGATGAAGGCAAGCGGAGACCGAGAGCAGAAGGCAGATTCTTGAATACGCCTATGATCTATCCTTTTCTTCCTCTAACCTTTCTAACCAATCATGCGGACCATCCTTGCTAGGGCAAAGAAAGCATCCGCGCAGGGGCGCACGTGGGAGGTGTTTGCCGAGAGTACTTAATTATAGTAGGTTCGATTCCTAATGGCGCTGGTACAATGGTGTTGTAGTTTTGTTCTTTTCTGGAGGTTGGTACTTGGTGGGTGAGAATCGATAAAACGCCTCGGAAAAATATGGAATGTTCCTGTACCTTTTACCTTACTCATCCTGCTCACCTAATACTCAGGGCCTATCTACCTTCGTACCTTAAAACCCCCTTTTTGGGAATATCGAAGCGCTGACATCTTCTAGCAAGAGCGTCTTCCGAGAACTAAGAACTGAGATGATTAAAAACAAAAACGAGGAAATGAAACCTTTTCGGATTGGTTCACCTTCTCACAGATCATCTTCTCTGTGGTTGAAGAGCCCATACGCAAAAGCTCACCAAAACATCACACAGCTGTGGAATTTTGCTGTTGAAAGCTTCGTGTTCTTACCCACTTACTTTCCAGTCGTAATTTCTTAGTGCGCCGTTGACCATTTTCCACCATCGTCCAGTTGAGTTAAAGCTCTTATCAAAAATACTGTCGTGGTGTTGTCAGTGTTCTCGAAAATCTTCATCATCTGGTTTGAAATGTCTGTCATAGAGAATATACATCGTAAAGTAGCCAATCTAGAGTGTAACTTACTTGCTTGCAAACAGGGGAAAATTCGATAATTTAAGTTACTCTATGCAATAGAATAGTAGTCTTGCGTAACCTGCATCCGCTATTTTATAGAATTGGATAGAAATCCACTTCCGTCTCTCACAACTTCCCGCTCCCCTCCCTCGCCCTCGTCCCGTAGAGAATATCGAAACAGAAGGTCAATTCTCTCAACGATAGCGATCCCACCTCGACGGCTTCAGCTCCCAAAGCCACATACATTCTCTGCGCCTGCCGGCAGAGGACCAAGTCGTCGTTCGAGCCATGATGAAAAAACACCAGAGGTACGATAATTCTCCTGCACAATCTGCGCGGACGGGCTTGGCGCGATGATTTTCGAGTGAGCGGGAGGGGGAGGGGGAGGAGAATTCCGGATTTCGATGTCAACGGGTGCTGCTGTTGCAGCATGGGCTTTGCACCGGAGCCCGTTCTGTAAGATGTGGAGGGCTTGATCCATCCGTTCAATCCAGTGTCGCGAGTTTTCAAACTGGTAGGAAGGTAGATTGCATTGAGAGTATTCTGATCTTGATATTGGTGATAAGGCTAGTATTGTACCTCATGGCCAGCCTTCTCGAGGATGACCGTAGTATCAGCAAGAGAGGGATTTATAAACTCTGAATGGAAGCATGCGTGACGTTTAAAATCGTTTACGGCTCAGTAAACGAATATTTCTGCGAAGACAGTACAGTTGAAGGTGATGATAGTTGTGCAAACTGTAGGGAAGGTAGAGGTTGTCAGTAATAGCTGATTATTGTTTCCATTAAGGCAACAGCTTCGAAGATTTCCCGTTTTCGACTGCATCACTGAAGGTCGACGAATAAGATAAGATCATCAGTACCGTAGAGTGTACATGAGGAAGGTAGGTAGGCTTGGTTTCAATGAGGCGTACTATGAGCGTAACTGAACCGAAGGGTAGCAGTGTCAAAAGCCTTCCTGCCCACGCATTGCATTCACCCATGACTGTACTCGTACATTGTACCGACATTGATGCATATACTCTATTTGTCTCGCGTCGTCAGCACGAGAGCTGTAACTTTTTAAGATGACAAGAACATTCACTAACTTCTCTAAGATAGATGAGATCGCTGATAACATGAGAATGTGAGGTTAAGAAGTGAATTAATGAAAGTGAAAAGAAGTGAGAAGTAGAAATAATGCAATTTTATGTTGCGACAGGCGAGTGCGAGTGCGACTTTATGCAAGTGCGATATTAAGCGACTGCGAAAGCGCAAGCGACTGACTGCAAGAGACATTCTGTACATCATGAGCATCTTGCATCTTACATCTTTGCCGTATTCACCAGGTTTCAAATTCTCCCGAGCTTACAGACTTGGTCTCACTTCGTGGCATATACACTTACAGTCTTTCAAAATATGTGCCACTCGAGGGTTTCAGTACTTTTGCAGAAATTTCGTAGTTAACTGGTATTGAAGAGATGCGATGAAAAACAACATATTGGCTGAACTTTCAACTGGCTTCGTACCTCACACGATCATGTCTCGCATGCTTCTTACCAACCCCGATGCCTTTGACGCGTTGGGTTTCGTGCGTGAAAATCTAATCTCAGCCTTCAGTCAAATGCTGCCCGCTTTAATCAAATACTTCAACTTGAAGGAGCTCAATGAGATAGTCTCCATCATCAAGAATAAGACCTTCTTCTCAACGTTTGAGTGGTTCGCTCTCAACCTCGACCCCGCAAAACGGTTAGGCGCCACAATGAAATCTTTCACTCAAGGCGAGGGTTTTGATGTCAAGCATCTTATTGCCGGCAATGGTTGGAGATCTCTGGATCATCCTAGCGCTGTCATAGTGGACGGGGGTGGTGGCTATGGGCCTGTGAGTCAAGCCCTAGCCTTGGCAACTATTGATATCGCGTTCATCGTACCAGATCTGGCTGGGACTGCCAGTAAAGGCGCATCGCTGCTCCCCCACGCTAAAAGGCAGAGTCAGTTTATGAAGCACGATTTGTTGACGGAACAGGTTGCCAAAGAAGCGAATGTGTATTTTTTCAGATGGGTCTTCCATAATTGGAACGACAAGTACTGTGTTCAGGTCCTGCAGAATCTAATCCCGACAATGAAGAAAGGCGGGGAAGTCACGCTTTACGAGTACGCCTTAACGAAGCCCCCAGAAACAAAAGTCTCCGAGAAGCTAGGCCGGTTCATATCCCCACTTCTCTTTGTCTTTTCTCTCTATACGACCGATTCAACCACTGCCACACCCTCTACTCGAACTCCAACGATCAAGCTAACCCTCCTCTTCCCTATTCTTCTCAATGCTCTCCCTGTTTAATCCCAGCGAACGTACCCTTGCCTAGCGGAACTTATTCACCCTTGAGAACCCGGGATTCGTACTCGCGGCTGTAAGAAGGCCCGAGGGTAGCATGATGAATGTTATTGAGGCTATCTGAATGAGCTAGAGAGATATAGGGGCCTCCTGGGATTCCTCGAGGTTTCTGAGAAGCGAAGAGAGGAGAAGGGAACATGATTAGAGAAGAGTCCGCCTTAAGATAGTTTTCAAGCCATAAGTTTACATGTTTTTTTAAACCGTTCGACATACAATTAATGTCTTGAATATATCTTACTATTTTTCCATCTCGCGTAATCTCTACAAAATGATGATAAAATCCCCGATATGTCTTTTCTTACGAAGTTGACCACATACTACAAACATCTTGTCGTTAACGCAACATCTAGACTACCAATCCAAATCCAAAGTCTGTAAGTTCCAGGTCGAAGGATGCGAAAGATAGAGGATCATGCCATCCATGGCTGGGTCGGAGAGCTTTAAGAGTGATGGATGCTGCAGGCTGGCTTTACACAGGAGTCTCGATTCGAGAAAACGTCTCTGGAAAAAAAAATGGATTTATTCCACTATACCTTACCTTACCCTTTCTTCTTGACCTGCTCGCAGGATATCTGGCTGCAACAATCTCCCTCGGATCTCTCTTTTTCCCACTGAACCCTTCCACCCCAGCATTACACAAGCCAAGGTACCCTTTGTTATCTACCTTGGCTTTCGCAATGCGAAAGTGTTCCTGAGGAAAGTGAATGTCGAGGTCTACGTACGGGAAGTGGCGGCCCGGGAATGGATGCTGTAAGTGCGGCGGCACGTTTTACTCCGTTCCTTGCGCGCTTCTTGAAATGAAAGATCGCCAGCTGTGCTGGTTGGTATGTGAGTGGAAAAGCCCTCTGAGGAGGAGTGGGGGATGGTCGAAGAGGAGTGTGGATCAGCAGCCCGTGTGGGTGTCTACAATCCAGTTCACGCATAAGAGAGTGGCCATGACCTACCTGTCTTGTATCCAAGTGCCACATCCTCTGTGCTTCTTCTCGCTGGTTTTGCAGACTTTTGTAACATTAGCTGGTTCAAAGTTACAAATCCTTTCTCAGTTGGAAAATATGTAATAGACGGATTTTATCGCGATACTCTTACCTATTTTGCATCAAAAGCACCATCACAATCAGTTGTGTCACACTCTTCGCCACTGTTCAAGGAAAAGTGGAGTGGAATTTTGTGCCTATCTAAAACCTAGTGATACAAGGTTTAGGGCGTGCCATTGTGCCTGAGGGAAATAGAGTACGGTAGGTACATGGCTCGAAGAGAGCCGAAATGAAACAACGCTTATGTGGATCTCCTGGCAGTGTAAGTACAGTGATAGGCCGGGAGAGCTTTTCTCGTAGGCCCGGCTTCTTGATCGGTGGCTGGTGATCTTCCGCAATGATCTCCTGTGGACGTTACTCGTTTCCTAGATACCAGCATTCAGGAGTAACCTCATTCTTGGAAGAAATTGTGTACGTAGCTCAAAGAGAGCCGATATGAAATAATGCTGATGTTGAATACCTGGTAGCGCAAGCATAGTCCTGGGCATGAGGAAAATTGTCGTGTCGGGCCGGCTTTGTTGATCGGTAGCCGGTCGTTTCCGTAGAGCTTTCGTGTAGTTGTTGCCTGGTGATCGGATAACAGCGTCTTGGAGCTTATCATCATGCCTGAACGTGATAGGATACTTGGCTCTATGAGGGCCAAAATGAAACGAAACAAAGCTGAAATGTATCTCCAAGCGGCGCAAGCACAGTCCAGGGCTCGAGAAAGATTGTCGTTTTGATCCGGCTTGTCGATCGTTGGCTGATGAATTCCATAGAGCTTTTGTGTAGCAGTGGCTAGTGATAAAGAAACCAGCGTTGTGTGGTTGAGTAGAGAATTCGTAGGAAAAAAGCGCTGCTGCATCTTGAAAGAAAAAACGTAGTACTAGAACTTCTGTACTTTTCTGCGACCCTGCTTACACCCAAACCACTCCCCACCGGCAAATCTCCATACCTCCTCGCCGCCACACGCCTCAGGCCCTATCCTCATCCACCCGATCTGCCTTCTGTAAGGCTTTCTTGATTTCCTTTAGCAGGATCTCGCCAACAATTGGCGGCACCGCATTACCGATCTGCTGCAAAACCCCGTATTTTCCAAATTTGTGCTCCAACGGGAACCCTTGGAGGCAAGCATTCTCTCTGTTGGTCATGGCTCTTTCGCCAGAAGGATGATCTATGCCGCTCCCGCTAGTGGTCATAGTTGGTGCCAGCCGGTCGCCTGACACTGGGGGCCCGTTGCGAACCTTCGCGCCTTCGACATCATGGTCGGGCCACCCTTCGGGGATGTTGCTGATCGCCTGATTGATCGAGAGCCGAGGAATGAGACCAGCCGATCCAGGATCTTTAGAATGAGTCGGCTTAGGAAATGGGGGTAGGATCTCGCCTGGGCTACACATTTTGTTAGTAAATCATGACATTTCAATTAATGACACAAATGCTCACCAAGACGCAATCATGAGTATCCGCTTTCTTGGCTGAGATACGCCAAAGTCGGCGAGATTGAAGATTTTCCAACGGACACTGTATCCTTGAGCCGTGAACTGCTGGATCAAGCTCGCGAGGTAGGGTTTATTATTCTTATCGTTTAAGCCATCTACTTCCTCAAGAGTCACTACTCTTGGCTTTACCTTGAGCAAAAGCTGCTCAATTGCAAAAAGAGTCGCCCTATTCATCTCGTCATGTTGTCCCGAGGTTGTATGCGCTTTGGACCAGTAACCACAAGGAGGCGACAGATGTAGGATATCTACTCGTAAATCTTGGTTTGTGTCCGGCAAAAATATGAATTCATCGGCCGCTAATTTATAGACGGTGGCGCCGAAAAAATTGCGAGCATAGGTACGACATGCTGGCAGATCAAAGTCGAAGCCCCATTTCACGCGCAGCCCTGCCATTATAGCTCCGCGAGACGTCCCTCCGGCTCCACAAAAGGCGTCTCCGAACGTGTATCTTTGTCCACTGATTACGGCAGGAATCGACTTGGAGTGAACTGTCTTTAGTCCATCTGAGACTTTTAAAGATTTGGCCTTTCTGTCATTCTCTCCCGAAGTAGATTCGAGCGAACGTTTTTCGCACCTTGGACGGGTGTTTCCCGTTAGCTCGCCGTTTTCGGGGGATCGATCAAGCGAAAGGGGCTGTTGAATGGAAAGACCATCAAAGCTTGACCCAACGGCCTGAACTTCCACAACCTCGTCGGGTTGCCAAACCTGCACACCGAAGTTCGGATCTTCAACAAGGGTGGCGACAATGTCCTGGTTCATCGACGTCTCGAATTGACCGCGTGGGGCATTGATGCGAGCATCTTCTCCGGCTTGATGGTCGTCTTCCTCGCGTGCGAGGAACTCATTTTCTCCATGTAGCCATTCCTTACATGCTCCCCCTTTCACATTTTCACCTCTCCAGGTATCGCGGAGTATGTCGTCGACAATGGCATTAGGCTCATTATACATACCAGGTAAATGGTCACATTCATCAGATCGTAGCCGCTGGTAGATTTCCTCTGGTGCGCGATTCTGACGTTTAGCCGCAGCGTTTTCAAACACAGAGATATGCTTGACGCGGCAAACAAGCTCGGGCCCGTTCATCGCATCCTCAGTGCTCTGGCTTGCGAGGTCTTCCCTCCAACTTGAATCATCGTATGGCCGATTCGTCAGTCTAATGTGTCTGTGACGACGAACGTCATGCATTGCTCTTGTTACCATGCCCTGAATCTTGTAGCATCTCTGATCATTTTCCTCGATTTGCATTATCCAACACAACTCGTCGTTCTTATCCTGCTGAAACTGCATGGTACCGTTCATCGCACTATTCCTCCTAAACAGCCAACCATGTAAAGTAATCGTGCCACGACGGGGATCTTTAATAACGTTTACAATCCTCATGAAGTCTTCGTCATACAGTTCCACGTTGGCTCCTGAATGTACTTCGACATTGTTATAAGTGGAAGTGTTTAGGCTCAAGCAAGGGGAAGAAACTGGAGTTTTTCGCTGCAACTTGGTCGGAGCACGTCGTCGGTCGATGGTCATTCGAGGGAGACTTGTAGATGGTCTACGTATTTCAAAGTAATCCGTGATCAACATATTCAAATCTTCAGAGTCTTCTTCATACGTGAGATCATGAATGCCGTCATTGTTGATGTTGCTCGAAACCACATTCCCGCGATGAGCAGCTTCTTCTTCGAGATCACGAACTCCGAAGATAAGGGATCGTGATCGAGAATGTGATGAAGTAGACGGAGGGAATTGCCGATTCGAGTTGAGAACACCTTCATGCATGTCAATCTGTGCTTCAATGTTCACTGTGAATTCGTTAGTTTTTCAGAAGCTCTAGGTAACGGGAAGAAGTTTTGCTTGAGAGGGGGCAATTTTATCTAAGACGTAGTAGAGTCCCCACTAAGGGAGGAAAATTCGAAGTGATCGTGTGGTATGGCTTACTAGCAAGAAGGTGAGACTTACCGGAGTTGACCTGATTATGTTGCTCATCGTCGAGATCAACGACGATCTTATTGCCCTCGAGAATGTTCTTCATGGTCAGGGTGCTGATGAGGAGATTGAGTTTCAGTAGTCAAGGCGTAAAACTGAGTGAAGAACAACCTCTCGAATGCAGCTTTATAGATATGAGTAGCCACTAATAGGGGGCAGCGAACATACCCTGAGTTCTTGTGAATAAACGCGATTTTCGAATTGATTAAATCTGCTAAATTTGAGAGTAGCACTGAAGTTATGAGGTGAGCAAACCGGAAGGAATCGTAGAGCTACGAGGATGTAGCCCTTATATGAGACCACCGCGACTGATTGTTCAGCTCATCGGCATGCCGCCGTCTCTTTGAGCTGGTTGTAAACTTAAAATGTCTTCTGAAGGTCTCGAAAGTTGACGCGTTGAGACTATGCGTCGCTAACATAGAATCCGGGATTAACCCCAGCCGCACAGGATATTGCACAAGCACAGCCGCACATGTCCCGAGCAGCTAGTCGTACATCAGTGCAGCTCAGTGACCTCCACTAATCTTTTCCTCCTGATTTTTGAAGTCTTACGATTGACAACAGTATTCGACCATATAGTCTTAGGTCCATGCCCACGGCATGACACACTCTACACGTCCGAGTGAAAGCGAGTCACAGTCCGAGCAGTTCCATCCAGCCGCTGTGCCAACTTGAAGATAGCAGCCCGAATGAACAAGACGCCGCTTTGGAAGACCTCTGAACAAAGACTGAAGCTTCAGAGCTGCAGAAGAGCTCTCCTGTCTGTACCCTACTATCATTGACTATATGGCTCATGCATAACAATGGTTATTGCAGCAAACCACAAGATCCGGATAAAAACAAGATAAAGACAGTGGTACACTTTCCAAGAGATTACTGACGCCTGAGAGACGTCAAGAACAACTGCCATGAATAACCAGACGAGACAATATGGAGATAATAAGAGCATGGCAATACAATGCAGGGAAAGCAGTGATCAAGGGCATTGGGACAGTCAGTCTGCCGACAGTGGCAGAGACCGCCATGGTTGAAGACATTCCCTTTCTGGTCACTCACAACAGCTTCCAAGATAGCAGGCCATGCGACCCACTCTTGGGGGCGGTGGTTTCTTCCTTCTCCATGGGGGCATCTTGACTGTCGGACAGTGAGTCCTATGTCTGGATATACTAGGCTGTTCAAACATTGTTTCTGTAGCAAAGAGCTGGGTGGACGATAGATCAAGATTGAAGACAGCAGTGTCTGAGGTACCTTACTGGTTGACAATTGAACGTTGGGTTTAGATGATGTTTCGGGATCTTGTTAATCCGTCCCCAGGTGGTCCGAGCGTCCATGATATGGGGATTTACCTGCTCCAGTATCGGTTGGCGTTGATGGACTACGTTACATATGGGGACCAAGGCAGGGCTCTTTAGGCTGTCAATGCCCATGACGGCCAAAGGCAGGCAGCCTCGTGGAACAGGAACTGGTTGAACATGAATGGACACAGTGGCTGAACAATCTGAGCATACAGTACTCTACTAGCGTCCGGACCGGAACGGCGGCGAAAATCTTTTTTCCAAGCTCGCGTGCTGAGGGACCCCTCGGACTCTAAATCAATTCACATTATGGCTTCTCTTGTTGAACTGGGAGCAAAGGCTACCACTGTCGGTCTTTTCCTGGGCCCCGTTAGACGGATAGTGCACCAGTCACCGGCACAAGCCTGTTACCACTCCTACACATCCAGTGTTTCCAGTGCTCTCAAGAACCAACCCCGCCGTCCCCGGGACCAGAAGGGATCAGTCCAGCTCTCAACCGATTGAAGTCTTGGATGACAACTGTTCCACGAGGGCCAAACTTTACCTCAAGGTGCCTCATTCAGTAAGTATCCCACCTACCGTAGCTCAAGCCGTTATCGAGATGAATGTTTCATTACTTTTAGATGTTAGACTGCTGAGATCAATTCTGCGGACACAGCATATTCTGAATAGCCCAGCATGGCCACTACCCTGTTTTATGAGTATTCAAAAGAAGTACATGCTAACAGGCGCTACCTTAGAGCCTCGAGTAAAAGTTACTACCATGTGTGGCATCCTTGCCCTTATCCACGCGAATGCGTCGGAGACCTCGGCCGCCAGCGAGCTCCATGAGGCGCTTTATCTTCTTCAGCACCGTGGTCAAGATGCTTGTGGCATAGCTACCTGTGCGTCTGGTGGAAAGATTTACCAATGCAAGGGAAACGGACTCGCCTCGAAGGTTTTTCGGGATGACGGGGTTAGAGTGAGAGATTTACCGGGTTCAATGGGTATTGGACATTTGAGATATCCGACTGCAGGCAGTAGTGCAAATGCAGAGGCACAGCCATTCTATGTCAATAGTCCTTACGGAATATGCTTCGCGCAAAACGGCAACTTGATCAATACCCCCAAGCTCAAGAGATGGCTTGATCGTTATGCACACAGACATATCAATACCGAAAGTGACAGCGAGCTGATGCTGAACATATTTGCTAACGAATTAAACGTCACTGGAAAGGCACGTGTGAATGATACAGATATCTTCGCAGCTTTGAAAAGAATGTACGCACAATGTGAGGGAGCCTGGGCTTGTACAGCTATGCTTGCAGGTAAGCTGTGACCTCTGCACAGAATCACACCCTTGCTGATGTACGATTTAGGTTTTGGCATCATGGGGTTCCGAGATTCCTACGGTATACGGCCGTTAGTCATGGGGTCCCGTTCGTCTACTCGAGGGGACGGTCTAGACTACATGATGGCCTCTGAGTCCGTCGCACTGAAGCAGCTCGGCTATAAGAACATTATCGACGTTCTGCCAGGTCAGGCTATCATCATTCAAAAGGGATCTGAGCCTGTCATGTACCAGATTGAGCCACGGAAAAGCCAATCATTGGATATCTTTGAGCTTGTATACTTTGCACGACCGGATTCCATAATGGATGGTATTAGCGTGAATCAAAGCAGGGAGAACATGGGTTACAAGCTGGCAGAAACTATCAAGGAATCTTTCGCCTCCACACCTGATCTTTTGAAAGAAGTCGACGTTGTGATCCCGATCCCAGAAACTTCAAATACGTCTGCGCCATGTGTAGCTGCGCGGCTCAAGAAGCCCTTTAGCCAGGGTTTTGTAAAGAATCGTTACGTTTTCCGGACTTTCATCATGCCCGATCAGACATCTCGAGAAAAAGGCGTCAGAAGGAAATTGAACGCCATGGACGAGAAATTCGCTGGCAAAAATGTACTCCTCGTGGATGATAGCATTGTCCGTGGCACCACCTCGCGTGAGATTGTCAACATGGCGCGCGAAGCTGGTGCTTTTAAGGTCTACTTTGCCAGTTGCGCTCCCCGAATCACGTAAGTCTTGCGACGTGTACAGAAGCTCTGACTTACCATAAAGTCAGAAATGCCCATATCTATGGAATTGACCTTGCCTCACCTTCAGAACTCATTGCGCACGAGCGCAATGATGAAGCAATAGCAAAGCACATTGGTGCGGATAAGGTCATTTTTCAAAAGCTTGAAGACCTTGAGGATGCCTGCGCCAGCGCCTTCTTTCCTGGCTCAGAGATTCAAAAAGATAGGAAGTTTGAAGTTGGTGTATTCAACGGCAAATATAGTACCCCAGTTGATGAGGACTACTTCAGGCATCTAGAGAGAGTCCGAGGGCAGTCGAAAAGGATGAAAGTTGTGGAGAGCGCCTTACAAGCAGTAGCGAATGGATCTGCTGGTACAATGGAGACTCAAATTGCGACGAATGGCGCTACAGTGGAAGATGGTGGTGAGGTTGTTCCTACATCGCTACACCGGTCAGCAGAGGCTGGAGACAATGCGAACGACGATTCGCATCGGGCTGAAGGCAAGAGGAAGAGGGGAGTTGTGGAGGAGGAAGATACGTCACCACCCAAAGACCGCATGGATATCAGTCTACACAATTTTAACGATGAGCGCGAATGATGCTTGGGCAAACGAGTCCGGGATATGTGTACTTTAGCTATTGTAAACGATGCTTCTTTCGCTCGAAGAGGCCGAGAGACGAGATATCTCCCCTACCTTATTTACAGCCTCGGTTCAGGGCTTTAGCCTGGTTTATCATAAATTTCGGCTTGTCACAGCGAAGGATTGCAAAAAGGCTGGGAGTCGTAAGCGTCATCTGCAGATATCCTAATCCAAATGATACCGTCGTTGAGTCCTATACATATGTTGCTTCCTACCCATGGATGGGGTGCAAATTTAGGCCTTTCATTCCCTGGATCGAATGTTGATTTCGTGGATGGTACATGGATTGATTTAAAGCGTTTAATCTCTGGGATGGGTACGGTACATCCACGGTTGGGGTGCATCATAGATGTACTCTTGTGCGATAATCAAGTTTGGGCAAGGGGATAAGGTTTTCAATTCGATACCCGAGCTGTCACTCTATCTGATGAGGTATCTAATTGCCCAATCTGTTCTATTGTGATTCACTAAAGTACCTCGGCTTTCTGCGCTCCCTGGTGGTGCTGGGCAAAGGAATGAATGACACTTGCCTTACCCAAAACGGAATTCGTACCTGCATCTCGCTTAGAGGCCCGTACCACGGGTTCATCGCCTGTTAACGTCATATTGAAACTGACAGCACACACCGTTGTCTGACTTACGATTAGAGGAACCAATTTCGTCACATTCACAGCCAGAAGATAAAGGGGCTGATCTCGATATCTAGAGCTTGATCAGTACTAGAAGCTTCGCAGTGAAGGAGAATTACGTCATGGACTAATATAGCGTAAAATATCTACAATTCACTTCACTCGCCAAAGTTCCTCTACCTTCACTTCTCTTTCCTTTCTACTCATCGTTTGCCTGAGAAAGTGAAAAATCTTTCTCGTATACGGTCGGTTCGACATCTTCAAGACGTCTTCTGTTTTGAGGTTGTTTCTTCTACCTTGTGTGGCGCCAGGCATTTCTATCGCCTGGAAATCCCAGTGATTATCATTATTCCTCAGATTCCATCTCCACACTGACATTCGATAGAGTAAGCGTAATTCACGTTTTAGTGAGAAGTCCAGCGACTATGGCTGCTCGCGTCACTCGCCGTGCGGCAGCTGAGGAAGCAGCCTCCAAGCCAAACTCCCTGGTTTCTACCGCCAAAAAGCCCGCCCCTCAGCAGTTGTCGAGTCCGCCGGCAACGCCCGCACCCAGCAAGAAGAAGTCTCCACCTGCAAAAAAAGCCAGTGTCAAGCAGGGTAAGGACCAAGCTCAAGCTCAAATCAACTCACCACCGGTACGTCCCAGTGCAGTAAAGAAGCGCAAGAGGGTAGCTGCCCCAAAGGTTGAAGAGGATCCCAATGAATTACCCCACAATCTCGGGAAGGCTTTCGCCTCTAGTGACGTGGGCGTGAAGGGAGAAGTGGCCGAAGATGCAGAGCCTGCGCCGAAAAAACGAAGTATCAAGAAGCCTCTAGAACAAAAGCAACAGACCAAGGACGCAGTGCAAATTGTGGATAACTCCATCTGTACTGACAAAACAGCCAAGCTTCCAAGGAAAAAGTCTGCGAAGACCAAGGACAACCCATATGGTCTTACTCCTGGCGCAACTCCGTATCCTGATTGGCCCCACCCTACGCCAGAGGAATGTTATGCGGTCAATGATCTGTTGACCGAGCTTCATGGAAAACAAGGCGCACCCCCAAAGATTCCCCCGCCATCTCTCACAATCACAGGCTGTGGTGAAGTACCTTCCATTCTTGATGCACTGGTCCGAACGCTTCTTAGTGGCAATACAACTGGTTTAAACTCAGGCAGGGCGATGGCAGGCTTGGTAGCAAAATTTGGCACCCTGAAAGATGGAATTGGAAAAGGGAGTCTAGACTATAACGCTATTCGACGAGCGAGTTTGGAAGAAGTCATTGATGCAATCAAAGAAGGCGGTATGCAGAAGAAAAAAGGCATGTACATCAAGAAGCTGTTAGACATAGTGTATGAAGAGAACAAAGCCCGTCGCGATGCATTGGTTAAGGCAAATGAAGACGATGAATCTACCGCGCCCAAGGGAGCTGAGAACGAAACCAACGAACAAAAAGATGCTGAGATCGCGCGCGCTGAAGATCATGTCCTATCGCTCGACCACATACACCATCTAGAGAAAGATGAAGCTATAACCACAATGACCAAATACCCACAAATTGGCGCCAAGACTGCTGCCTGTGTTGTGCTATTCTGCATGCGCATTCCCTGTTTTGCTGTTGACACGCACGTTTTTCGCCTATCCAAGTGGCTTGGATGGGTGCCACCAGACGTTGGATCGGATCCAATTACTACCTTTCGTCATCTAGAAGTCATGATCCCAGACGAACTGAAGTACTCTTTGCATCAACTGTTCATTAAGCATGGAAAAGCCTGTCCAAGGTGCAGAGCCATCACAGGACCGAAGAGTGAGGGATGGGATGAGGGATGTGTTATCGATCATTTGGTCAAGAGGACAGGGCCAATGAAGGAAGGTATGCCGAGGGCCAAGGGAGGGAAAGGTAAGAAGGGAAAGAAAACGGACGACAGCGAGGAGGAAGATATGGAGGAGGAAGCCGCCGCAGAAGACGACCTCGATGTAGAAGAGGATGTGATGGATGCAGGAGGGAATGCTAAGGAAAAAGGCAGTAGTGGGAAAGGGGCGAAGGGAAAAGCAAAGACTACCACGACTAAGGAGGCAAATATACCAAAAGAGAAGCCGAAAGGAAAAGCAAAGGGAAAAGGAAAGAACAGCAAGATGCAAGTCGAGAATGAAGGTGATGTTGAAGACGAAGCCATGGATGACGAAGATGCCGCAATGGAAGACGTTGCAAACGATATTCAGAAAGATCTTCCAAAGGCCAAGGGCAAAGCAGGTGCGGTGAAGGTACGGAAGGGAAAAGCACAGCCGGAGACAGTAAATGGCGGCACTGGGAAAGCACCTGCGAAAGGCAAGGCCAAGGCTAAGGCCAAGGCTAAGGCCAAGGCGTCTTGAAGAGCTCTACTGCAACCCTTTCAAAGTTCCGTATCCCGCGTCGAATATTGAAGATCTTAGCATACTGCAGCGATTTGGCTTATCCTTTGACCATAGCCGGCTAGCTCACAAATGTCACAAAGCTCATGCTTCGAAGCTTGATCCACATACGTGTCTATAATGCCGAAGCTGACTTTGCCTCTAGGACGCTTCATTGTCGCATATTTCTCTATCCATGCTCTGTAGCCACTGCTTTTTTTCCAAATGGTCACACCATCGAATCGTCATCGCATTTATACCATCCTCTTTGACAGGCAATTGAGAAATGCGGTCTTTCATTCTTACAAGTGGAAAGCTGAATACTCTATCAGTCTATTACTTTCCTCTCTACTAACCACAGAAGCAGCGGTTGACCCCGCAGGTCCACCGACCCTTTCCGCTCACTTCTTGGAAACGGCTCGTACCTGACCTTGAAATATACATGTCAATATGAGATCTTGTGTCAATTATCAAGATCTATGCGCTGACATAGTCTTAGATCTTGGATTTGGTGCCAGGTTAGTTGAGCAAACAGCATCCCAGGCTATCATTGACAAGTATCCCATCGAGATGTCCACGTCGGCACTTCAGACCGGATTGCCAAGCGACGTGCACATTCAAACCACATACCATTTCAGGATTGGGAGCTCTCAACAAGTTGGCCATGCAACTAACGCTTTCGTAGCTAAAGATCAACGAAGATCTAGGCCAGCGGTGTACTCATTACGCCACGAATCGGTCAGTCGAACCTCTGAACACAACAAATGCGATGTCTCGACAACTCACTTTCCGAATATTCCGAGAAGATCTAACCAGATGGCACCGACATAAGAGAGCAATGTTTCCAGACTATGCAACATGTTGCACTCACCGTGATATCTATACTTATCCTGTGGCAACAATGGCTAGCACGACTGATATCGATAGTTATGTCTTCGAAGGCACCCCAGAGGAAAATAAAGATGCCCATCTGGAGAAATTCAAACACGACCTCAACGATGAACTTACAAGGACCTTTCCGACAACTCCAAGACCTTACGATAATGTTCAAGTACTGCTTTTGTGCTGGGAGGAGGCTGATGGCAACAATCACGAAGACGTGGTCACGTTCAGGAATTTTCTCAAAAACACCTTTCACTACCAGACTCAAATCTACAATAAACGGCCCCGCCCTCCACATCCTAGATACCTGCTGCGGCGGCGGGGCCGCCCTCTCCACCGCGCAAGAGATCTTAGCCGCCGGCAGCTACAACACCCGAACCCAGCGCCGAAGATCTTCCACCCAGCCGCCCGAGACACAGCACCGCGACCAAGACCCGCACAGTCACTTCCTGAGGCTTTTGCTCCCCACCATGGCGGGCCTTGGCAAGACGAGGCGGGCCTTCACGGCGGAAGAGCTGTTCCGTGGCTTGAACACCGAATGCGGGGAGTTGGATCAGGCTCTTCTGCATGGGCAGCCATGGTACATCAAAGCTACCGCCTACCCCTCCGTTACTTTTACCAAGCTCCTTCCCCCCCCCACCACCACCTTGACCGAAAAGCTTCTCTTCGAGGTTTCAATGCTTAAAGGCGCCGCTAAATGTATCGATTTTCATCGATGGGTGAGGAGCTGCGATTGGCCAGAGTATGTTAACGGGGTGAAGATGCTGGGTTACACGGTCGATAAGGAAGCCTATTTCGTTTTGGATTTGCGACCGTGCTTGTTGTTTCAAATCTTGTCTTGGTTGGGCGAATCGGCCAAATGCGAAACACACTTTGGGAAGAATATTCGATTCAGGGTTATGTTTAGCCAATATTCCCAACATCTTGGACAGTTTTGACTATATCTCTTATCCCCAAACCGTTTAGTTTTTTCATTCATCTCTTACCAAGTTGTTCGCAACAATCCATCCGGCTTCACGCCCTTCCCATTCCCCTGAGCCCGTTAGCACCAGAGCAAGGCTGATAAGTCACTAGGTTTCAAGGACTATGATACTCTCCATCGCCCCATCCCCACTTTTTTACCCATCCGCCCATCTACCCCACCCTAACCACCTCGCCACCCCGTCGTCGTCGTATGTTCTTAGTTTGTCCATGCTTGAAATCCTTGAATCCTCTACATTGCTAATTCGGCACTTTGGTCTCTTTTGTGCTTTTACTAATTGTTCTTTTGACTCCTATTACAGTAAGCTTCAAACCACCTACTCTACTAAATGCCCCCATATGACCTCGTTTTACAACGCTGTACACGCTCAACCACAAATCCAGTCCGCTGATCCTCGAGACCTCTCGATCTCTGCTATCATGTGTAACCCTTTTTGTTAGTTCAATTCTTGAGCGATACTCAAAGAAAACATCGACCGCTTGCACAGCTTGAAAAAGGGAGCTCTTGGAATACCTCAAGGAGAGACGTTGCGATAAAAGCCAGGTGGAGCCGGAACGGCTCGCTGCCTTAGTGGCATAGACCTGTCATCCGTACAGCTGCATAAGCCTTGCGTGACACTTCCCACAGGCAGACAGTGGTTGACTGCCCCTTGAGCTTGAGTAACCACCTTTTGAAACCCATCTCGATTCGACCTACAGTAGGCGCCTTTTCCGCCATAAGATATGTATGTACGCAGCTCACACGGGATCGGAGACAACCGATGTTTCTCCAGAAGCAATTGCACACCAAAGGAGCCCATACCAACGGCTCGCAGATGCAGGAATTAGTGCGGGTGCCTTGTTAGTTCACCACTACCAGAACTGCTTGGATTTGATGGTGTCTGGAGATCCTCGGAGAGTATGGAGCCGATTATTGTCTACATGCCGGGGCCGCTTTTTCTTTTTATGATTACTTGAGAAAGGTGGTCGTGGCGTTGGATCGGTCTCGGCGAGGATGAAATCTTTCTCTTTCATCAGCTTGTAATGAAGAGTCAGCTTTGGCGTTGTGTTTTTGGCTGCATGCTGCTGTTCTTTTTGTAGCCTGATATACTTTACTGATTCGATTATGTTTTTCCGTATTCAACATCATGCTTTCCGAACCTGCTAAGGCGAACGTGATATTCAATTCGAGGGTTTCTGTTATTGCTATAGCAGCAATTGCAACACCTTGTTGTGCTAGAATGTTGAAATCTATAGTCTTTTAATCTGATGGCTATCTTTGTTCTACGCGCATTAGTACTATTCGTCGAATTCACGTTCGATGAAGATGTGCTTATTCTGTTTAAGCTTGTTGTTGTTGTTGTTGATGTTGTTGTTGTTGTCAGCTGTGAAATTCATAAAATTCGTAGGTTTGATTTGATATCACTGATGAGTGATAGACTGCAACTGAGGCAGAAGCTGTGATAGACGGTATTGACGTGCATACGAAGAAGCTCACTCACGAACGATCTATCATATTCTACAAACTAAGTGTTTTCGATAAGTTATGCACTTGAAAACTTTACATTATTGAATCATGAAAACAAATTACTTAAACTATCTAGAGACAGAGCACATCATCGACATGATGCTCGCGCTTCATTCTGATCGTCAAGAGCAGATGAGAAGCATCATCGACATGACGTTGACGAGTGAACGAGAAGCGATTATCGCTATCTCGCAGAAGAATTCAGTCAAAGCGAAAGATATACAGAAGAAATTACACAAGCTGCGAGTACTCTATGAGCTCAACGAACGTAGAAACAACGAGCTGATGCTTTGAGAGAAGATGAGAAGTTTGACAGAAATGATAGAAAAGCTGACGCGTCAACGCGTCGTTGCATCGACTGTCAATCAGCGCATGAAGAATCAGCTGAAGAGACTGAAAAAGATAACGAGCAGACTTGAAAAAGAGTTCATGAAGAAGAGAAAACACGTTGACAGCTGAGCGAAGAGAGCGAGCGTGAAGTCAACGACATCAGTTGAGAGTCATCTTGTATTCAACGTTGACATATCATCGTCAGTGCAAAATTATTATGAGAAATTTGAAGTAAAGATCTTCATCAAAGAGAAAGAAGAAGTAAAGAGAATCATGATAACAACAATGAAGAACATAGTGAGATGAGTGAGAGAAATTGATGTTGACGAGATGTTGTTGACGCGCAAGAACATAAAAATGATGAAAAGATAATTAAAACTGTTGATGTTTTGAATTAAGACAAAGAACAGCAAAAGAACATTGAAGAAAAACAATTTTTGAATCAAAAAGATATTGTTGAATGCATGTTTATGCAAAGTCAGTTTTGAAGTAGTGATACATGAAATTAAAGTTGAAGAAATGTTTAAGAACATAAAGAAGAAAGAAATGAAGATGCTCATCAAGATCAACAAAGATATACATTCAGAAATGATGATCGAGAAGATTGAGTGACTCACAAAGAAGAGTGAGCAGAAGAGATACATCTTGCTGATGATATGCATAATCAATGCTGAGATGATGAACAAGCTGATCAATGAAAGAGTATGTCATGAAATCAACATAAAGATCACACAGTTCTACAATTCAAGCTGTAGAATGCATCAATATTTAAAGTATCAAGAATATAATCACAAGATGTATGAATGCAAAAATAAATAGAAATGCATTTACTGCATGCTGAATTATTGCTTGAAGCACTGTTTTTACAAACAGACTTGAAACATGTAAAAATGTGAAGCATGTTGAAATATACATAAAGTTTTTGATTCTCAATGTCATAAATGACAAGCTGAAAAAGAAAGAATAAAAAGAGTCACAAAGCACAGATTTCTATATCATATTGTACAAGAGCAAAAAGAACTCAAGACAATAACATCAAAAACATTCACAGAAACATTTATCAATCTGAAATCATTGATAAACAACGACTTGAAGAGAAAGTAGAGATATTCAATGAATGAAAGTCATCTGCTCAGCACAATCATCACATCAGAAAACATTATAATGAATCACTTGATTAAGAAGTTAAGATCAAATGAATTAAAGTCAACATTAATTACATTATTATCAATGTTATCTTTTATTGAGAATTTTACAAGTGAAGCAAATGCTTCATAAATACTCAAGAGAATATAAAACAGTCTGAAATGTGAACTTTAATGTTTCAGCAAAAGAAGTTTCAAATACTACAGTACAACATTCACAAGTTCAGAAACAAGATGATGATAGTGTTACTACATGAGAAAAAAATAAAGAATTATGACATTCTGATTCGTCAAAAACTCTAATGATTTGATGATATTTTTAAAGCATACTGTTCAGTAACTGTTAACTTCATGCTGAAGAATAATGAAGATAGAATCTGTTTTTACATAAATAAAAGAATCAACAGCAACATCTGATATTCAACATGACACTTCAAAAATATAAATATAATCATGTTATAAACATTAACAGATGATGCACAGATGATTCAAAGAGCTATACACATTCATGAAGCATATAATTCATCACTCAGAAATCATGAAATTATTCATGAAAAAGAAATTTTTTCAAACATCAAAAAGATGCTGCATATGCTGAAAGAAAGCATTCTTGTAAAAGACTTTAATCTGCATCACTTCACATGAGAAGAATCATTTTATTCAAGATAACATTTATTGTTGAATGAGTTAATTAAAATGATCACAAACATTGATGCATCACTAACATTATCTTAAGATACAATTATGAAAGATTATCAAGAATTTCAAACAACAATAAATTTGATTTTCACAACAGATGACATTATGAATCAATTAATATGATGTGAAATCAATGAAGAAATGAAAAACTTTTCAGATCATTTGTTGATACAGACAATTATAAATCTCAAAGTCTGCAAAAAGTCAGCATGAAAATTGCGTTGCAACTGAAAGACAATGAATGAGAAGAAGATTATTAATATTTTGAAAGAACAAATGTTGAAATCACTGTTAAATCATGAGATGAAACATTGATGTATAAATGAATACATCAAGCAACTGTTGAATGCATTGAAGAAAATCATTGAGTTTTTCACTTTTTGAGCGAGATTATATGAAATGATCAAAGCAGAATGAACGAAGAAGTGTACAAAAATCATCAAGAGTGTGCAATGAATAAGAAGAAACTGTCGAATCATTAACAACTGAACAGAGTACATTCAAGCATGTAACAAGAAGAGCAAGATCATCAGAAAACAGAAACACAGTAAATATCAAGAGATCATGCAGAACGTTGAACAATTCTCAAGAAAACTGTTTAAAACTGTGAAATGAGCAAGAAATGCAGTTGCAAACACATTAACTCAAGCAACAATTTCTTCTCTGATCAAGTCAGAGTGCTTTGACATCATCATAACAACGCAAAATAAAGTGAAGATGATGTTTCAAACTCACTTTTCATCATTTTCAGAGATTTTCATGCTGAACATAATAAACTTCAAGTACTCACTCTTGATTGAAGATAATGTTTTGCTGATGCATCATAAAATTAAGAAAGTCATTTACAAAGCAACATCTGACAAGATGTTGAAACACATGAAATACATAAATAAAATAATGTGCAGACTCATCAATGATGCATCAGAATAAATACACTTTCTTTTTGAAAAATATTTACAGAAGAGAATACAGTTAACTCAATTTAAGAGTGCAATCACAATAGTGATGCAAAAGTCAGACAAGAAAAACTACTTCAATGCAAAAATATATAAATCAATTGTCATGATATCAAATCATTAACTCAATTTAAAACATAAATCATTGATATTTTAAATAATCTTAATTCATTGAATTAAGTCATCAATCTAGTCATCATCATCTTAATTTAGTCTCAGCAATTCTGTTTTAATCATTTCAATCACTTTGCAATTTTAAGTCAATAAAACTACTATCTAGTCTTGATTCTGTTTGATTCATGTATATAGAAGTTGAGCTTTTGTTCTTTTTTTTCACTCTTTGTCTTTCATTTTGTATATTATCTGATGTATTGTTCTGTATCTAGTTCAAGTAATATAATAATCAATTCTTTATATTAATAGAATTTCTAGTTTAGTTTAATTTTTGATATTATGAAAGATTTATACTTTTTGCAACATTTTCATACATTGAAATCTTATCTAATTATCTTCTTGCTCAAATGAAGCAATTTCATTGTCTTTTGATTGATGACAAGCGTGCTGTTGAACAATTCACTTAAAGTATGATTGAAAACTCAGTTGAAGTCTTTCACACAATGTGCAAGCTTTAAAATCAAGTTCAACAACATGATATCATCATCTCATCTTCATTCATTGCTTTTAGTTTTTCAGTCTATCAAGAATTGAATTCTCAATCTCTTGCAATGATAGTTCAAATTGTTGCATAAATTCTGCACAATTAATCTTTCTTTAACGTTCAAGTCTTTGTGAATTCTGTTGCTGTCTTAATCTTTATTAAATTCAAAAAGCTTTTTAACATATCTGAATATAAAAGAGACAAAGATCATTTGAATGTTTAAGAGCAGAGTCTGATACAATACATGAATGTGAATGATGATCGTTATTTCTCTCATCGAGCTAAGATTATTTATGTTGAGTCACGACTCATCATAAATAAGAAGACTCACAATCTAATAAGTCAATATTGAGTCAATGATCTTTGTATCATTTTCATCTTTGCAAATTGATGATACAAATTGCATCATTGCTGCAACAATTCTTTCAAGACAGAAGATGTTCATTTATATCTTTGCAAAATTCTGAAGCAAGACATGAATAGCTTTGTCGACTATTACAATCTTTTTTATCAAAAGAAAGAACATTCTTTGATGAAAGATTTCTTGTTGACTGACTGTCTGAAGCGCAATATCAATTATTTCACTCAAGTCATCACTTTCTTCTGACAAAATCTCAATGAAACTCAATCATTCATCTTTCATCAATGAATTTAAGCATTTTCTAACATTGATGAAGAGTTTCAACAGCTTAAACATCATTAATCTCGCTTCATCTTCATCATTGTTTTGTTCATCAAAGTCAAGAGCATTTCTGCATTAACTAGTAACTTTTTAAATTCAAAGATCATCATCTCTGTGACTGTTGTTTTGACAGTATCTTCATCTTTCTCTCTCTTGTTTCTTGATGAATCAATGAATTTAAGCTTCGTTATTATCATCATTTAAGATAAGATTCTGATCATTTCTGAGATCAAGAAAATCTGCAACAAGTAAAAGCTGTGTTATTACTGCAAGTTGCAACATTCAAGCAAAATTGCTAAAGAATGTTCAAATAAGAAGTTTTTCATTCTGCATATCATGAACATTTATGACAATGATGTTGTCAGTATAAATGAAGAAGTCTTGCTGTCTGCAAGAAAAGTTTAGTTTCTAAGCTAAGTCATGCTCAAAGATTTGTATACATATCATTTTATCTACTAGTCTTAATCTTCTCATCTTCACTTCAATCATATAGAAAGTTTTCTGCTAAATTTATCTTGAAACTCTTTGAATTTAATTTGACATTCAAAGATAGTCACATGATAGTATTCTGTATTTTACATTAAGCTTAATTTAAAGTTTTTGCTCTCACTCTGATTAATAGTGAAGTCTTCGCTTATGTTTTTATGAATAAATTCTTCATGCAACAACATCATCTTCTCTTGCATCAATTAATTCATTCTTGCAGACTTTGAGAATTTGATGATCAAGTCATTCTAATCGATGACATTACTTATGTCATTGAAATCACAATGATTCTTGATGAATACATTAAAAGACTATTCTTTTCTGTCACTGAATTAAATCAGTATTTCATCATCATGAATTTGTCATGACTTCATTATCACGTCATTGATGTCAATTTTGAACACAATATTCTCATCTTGTCTTTCTTTTTCTATCTTAATCATTGTTGTTCATTTCTCATCAAGATCTATGATCTTAATCAACAAGAAGAAAATTTCTCATTTGAAGTTAACAAAGTAGCTTTTTCTCAATTTAGTTTCTCATTCACTTAAAAGAAGCAACTCAGTTTTCAGTTCACTTGCAAGAAGTAACTCAGTTCTTCATTCACTTGAAAGAAGCAACTCAGTTTTCAGTTTGCTCACAAGAAGTAACTCAGTTTTTAATTCATTCACAAGAAGCAATTCAGTTCTCAATTTACTTGTAAGAAGTAACTCAGTTTCTCATTTGCTCATAAGAAGCAATTTAATTCTTCGTTCGCTCACAAGAAGTCAATTAATACTTAGTTCATTTACAAGAAACAAATCTTGTTCAATCTTGTTTCTCATCTGAAACAAGAAGCTTCTAATTGTATTTTTCAAGTCATTTAAAAAGAATACTCATCAAAAATCAAGTGTTGAAATTCTTTTCTTTCTAAAACTTCTGTTGTTCTTCAAGCAGATTAATTCAATCAATCTTTTATACAACTTGACATAGTTAAGTTGAGAGTTCAAAGCTTTGATCATGCTGCTCATGTCAAAGACATTGAAGTGTTTAACATCACTTTAAAAGAAATTGATGTCTTCTTGAATCTTGAGTCAATCTCATCTTCTAATTTAGACTTTGATGAGTCAAAATCGCGTTGCGCGACTTTGATTATTTGTTCAAAGAACAGTTCAACTCTTGCTTAGTTCTCATCTTACTTTCAAAACAGTATGTATGATAAGAATCATCGTCTGAATCTTCATTAAATGAAAAAGAAATTTCATTTGACTGCATTCATGATACAAGAAGATCTTGAAGTTTATTGACAAAGTAAGAACATTGATTCAGTTACAATTTTATCATTCAGATATTTTGAGTTTCTAAACATCTTCTTCAAGAAGAACGTTGATATTTTGTCTTTGTATCAAGCTCATGATCATGTCATACATCTTAAAGAAGATGCTCAATCTTCAGTCTTCGCTTTGTATGACATAAGTCGTGATGAAATTCTAGAACTTCGTCGTTATTTGAATGAGAATCTGAGCAAAGATTTCATTCAAGTCAATCACTTTCAAATGATCACTTCTGTTCTCTTTATTAAGAAACTTGAAGAAGAACTTTGCTTCTACATGAACTATTGAGATCTGAACACTATCACAGTCAAGAATCAATATTCTCTGTCTCTGATTTCAGAAACGCTGAATCATCTAAGTTGAGCTAAAATTTTTATTCAGCTGAATATCATTTCTGCATTCAATCGACTTCAAATCAAAGAAGAAGATGAAACTTTCATCATTTTTTACATTCAATTTGAATTATTCAAGTATTTAGTTATGCTCTTCAATTTATGTAATGAGTTTATCTCATTTCAGAAGTACATCAACAATATTCTTTGCAAACATTTAAATAAGTTTTGTACAGCTTATCTGAATGACATTTTGATCTATTTCAACAATGAACTTAAGCATGAGATTCATGTCAAGCTCATTCTGCGAAAGCTGTGAGAAGCAAACCTTCAGATGAATATAATCAAATGCAAGTTTTACATCACTTAAGTTTCATATCTAGAATTGATAATCATTATTGAAGAGATCAAGATGAATTCTTCTAAGATAAATATCATTGTCAATTGACTCATTCTGATTAACGTTAAAGACGTTCAAAGTTTTCTAAATTTCGCGAACTTTTATAGAAGATTCATTTATGACTATAGTAAAATAGCTACTTCGCTCACTTATCTCATCAGAAAAGATGTATTCTTTGTCTGATTTCAGAAATGTCAGATTGCATTCAACATTCTTAAGAAAGTCTTCACTTTCAAAATTATTCTTCATCATTATAATTCAGATCACAAGATTGTGATAGAAATTGATGCTTTGAACTATATGTTCAAAGACATTCTCTTTCAATATGATGAGAATGAGATTCTTTATTCAGTCACTTACTTTTTGAAGAAGCATAACTCAGTCGAGTGTAACTATGAGATCTACAATAAAGAACTCATGATCATTGTTTGCACTTTTGAAAAATAATGATCAAAGCTTGAAGACTTTATCTACTTTGTTGAAATGATCATCAATCACAAAAATCTTAAGTATTTCATGTTAATTAAGCAGTTGAGTCGTTGTCAAGCTCGTTGAAGTGAGTTTCTGTCTAGATTCAACTATTGCATCACTTATCATTTCAACAAGATCGATGATAAGTTGAATGCTTTGACATGTCACTCAAAAAATCTTTTTAAAGAGAAGAATACATTCAATTCTTGACATCAATATCAACATCAGACAATTCTGAAAACTTATGTTTTAGATTTTAATATTGTTAAAAATCTCACTCTTGATGTTTTCAACATCAAAATCATGAAGTTTCAGTCACAAATCATTGCTTTAGATTCAATTCAGTTACATCTGTTCTCAGTTATTTCAGCATTCTTGCAAATTTTAGTTCTTATGAATTTAAAAATTGAAGAATTCAACGTTGAAGATGAACGTTGAAGATGTTGAGTCTCAGCTAAATCAAGATACTCTGAATCTTGATGAAGATTCTGCTGACATTTTCATTCAGACATTGTGAAAGCAAGTTGAAATCAATGATAAATTTGCAGTTTAGATAATTGAAGCACTTTGCAATGAAGCACAACATCACAACAAGATTTTTCTAGTTAAGTGTGAAGAATATGAGAATCATCTGTACTTTCAAGAAAGAAAGTATGTGCTCAACTCAGATAAACTACGTCTTTATATCATTCAGCTCGCTCATGATAGTGTTATCAATGATCATTTAGAAAGAGCAAAAAGCTATGAACTGATCAGTTGAGTCTACTGATGATCAAACATTTATAAGTATGTTCAACACTTCGTATGAAACTGTCATGTATGCACATGCTTCAAGCTCTTTAAACAATGAATTCAAGAATAATTGCATTTTCTTTCAATCTTTAAACATCATTGATGTAATGTCTTCATGAACTATGTAGATTCTTTATCGTTCAGTATCTTCATGAATATCACATATAAATATGTTTTAGTCTTCGTTGATCATTTTATTAAAATGAAACATTTAGTTCTTATTACTTCTATGAAAGTTGAAGAAGCTATCAATTGCTTCTATGCTCATGTTTGAAAACATCATGATTTACTTGAGTTCTTTGTGTCTGATCAAGATACACAATTCATCTTCAATGTCTGAAAGCATATGTGTAAAATGTTGAAGATAAACATTAAATTATCAACAATGTATCATTCTGAGATTGATGATCAAATCAAGAGAATCAATGCTGTCATGAAGCATTATCTTCAAGTCTTCGTCAACTACATGCAGAATGACTGAGCTAAGTGACTTTCTGAAGTCAAATTCATCATCAATAACACATCATCATTAATCACTTTAGCATCACTCTTTTTGATTAATTCAAATCAGAACTCATGTTTAAACTTTAAGTTTTTTGAGTCTCTGTTTGAGAATCTTATGTTTCAAGCTCAAAACAAGTTAATCAATGTCAAAAAGTTCATCAAGAAAATGAAGAAACTAACTGAGCATTTATGTGATGAGATACTTATAACTCAGATCATTTATGAATTCAATGTTAATCTCTCTTGTCATTCTTGTTTTAAATACTTCATCAAAGATGAAGTTTAACTGAATGCTTGCAATCTCAGCATTGCTTGTCTCACTGTTAAGTTAAATGATCATAACATTGATTTCTTCAAGATTAAGCATGTCTTCAAGAATAATTCTCTGATCATTGAGTTAAATCTTTCAGCATTCATGAAGATTCATTCAATCTTTCATGTTATTCTTCTGAATCATATCACAAGTGACTTTCTTTCAAGTTAACATCAGAAATTTCAAGAATTTGTTATCATTGAGAATGACAAAAGATTCTGATATGTAAATAGCATACTAAACTTCAAACGTAATAGATGTTATAGCTCATCTCTGCTCAAGTATTACATCAATTGAAAAGATCACTTTTCTACTTGAAAGTCTTTTCATCTTCTGAATAATTGTGAGCAAGCGCTTAATGAATATTATCTCATTAATTCTGTTGTCAAAAAATCACATGTATTATCATGTGTGATGTTTCAATGTCAATGTCAAGAACTTTAAGTTCAGTCTTCATCATTTCAACTCAGCTCAAATCTGACTTAAATCTTGTTTAGATCTGACTCAGATTTAACTCAGATGTATTTTAATCTCGTCTGTGCATCATCATATTAAATTACGTTTCACTCTTCAAACATCTTGCTCAAATCTGACTCAGATCTGACTCAGATCTTGTTTAGATTTAACTCAAACATCTCATTTAAATCTGACTCAAATGTGACTCAAATGTGTTTCAATTTCTGTGCATCATCACATTAAAATGCGTCTCATCTCATCTTACTTTTCAAATATCTTACTCAGATTTGACTCAGATGTGACTCAGATTTATTCTAGTCTCATCTGTGCTTCATCATATTAAAATGCATTCACATCAATTCTTGTCTTGTTTCAATCTTCATTTTTAATTCTTTCTTGTTTTATTTTGTTTCTTCTTGTCATTTTGCAAAAGCTCAGTCTTGAAGAGAAAAGTTACTGTCATGATGTCAGATCATCAATTCAATTTAAAACATAAATCATTGATATTTTAAATAATTTCAATTTATTGAATCAAGTCATTAATTTAATCATCATCATTTTAATTTAGTTTCAGCAATTCTGTTTTGATCATCTTAATTATTTTGCAATCTTAAGTCAATAAAACTACTGTCTAGTCTTGATTCTGCTCAATTCATGTATATAAAAGTTGAATTTTCATTCTTTTCTTTCGCTCTTTGTCTTTCATCTTATACATTATCTGATGTATTGTTCTGTATTTAGTTCAAGTAATATAATAATCAATTCTTTATATTGATAGAATTTTTAGTTTAGTTTAATTTCTGACATTAATTGTGCTACTTAACACATTAAGCAAAGTATTAAAGTTCATCATATTTGAACATCTGCAAAATATTATAGAAGCTTGTAACTCAATATTGAACATTCAGATGAGAGTTTGCAAGCACAGATTAATAAATACAACTTTGCAACTAATTATAGAAAAGATACATACTATATAAAGTGATACAAAAAGAAGAGTAATTTCACTGCTGAATCTGAATAAGAAAAGTGCGTTTAACAATGTGATGCACAGCAGACTTTTACACAACATGAAGAAGAGAAAAGTTTCTAAACTGCTTCTCAAGTTTGTAAAGAACTTTCTGAAAGATCAACGCATTATGATCACAATTGATGATTACATGATGATGAAATGCAGCATGAACATCAACATATCATAAAACTCTTTGCTATCATTGATATTATATCTGTTTTACAATGCAAACTTGTTAAAAGCATGTAATGACATCAAGCTGAGAATTAACTTCACAGACTTCATGAATGACATCAATATCTTAACATACAAAGAATTTACAAAATGCAACTGCAGAGTTTTTAGCGAGATTTATGATAGATGTGAATAGTGATCAAAAATGCATGACATCAAATTCTCAATAACAAAGCATAAGTTAATTCACTTTACAAGAACTTTTAAATGATTCAATATGAAAGTTAATGTAAAGTTGATAAAACATCAGATTGACTTGAAATTAAATATCAGAGTCTTGAAAATTCAACTGAACTTCAAGCTGAAATGAGCAACTTACATGCATCATGTTGAAGCAAAACTAGTGATTAAACAAAAAATTATGCAGACAATCATTGAGTTTATTTGAGATTTGTCAATGACAATGAGTAAGCAAATATACTTCGCGATGATGCATTTGCTGCTTAGTCACGAAGTCATCATATGATATACATCACAGAAAGTGAAAGATCATTGAAAGAATTTTGAGTGTCAAGCTGAAATTAGCATAAGAAAGAGCATTGCAACAGATCATCAATGTTTATTAAGCAACATCAACAGAAATTTTACAGATGAAAATGAACATGATGTTGATAAATATTCACTTATAAAAATTGATACAAAGATTAATAATAAACATGAACTTTTGAAAATCAGATGAAGTTATCAAGATAATAATGCATTGAATTCACAATAACTTGATACTCAAAAGAGATTAAAAATCAAAGCTGTGCAAAACATTTTTACAGCTGAAGTGAAAGTGAATAAAAGAAACATTCAAACAAACAAAGATGAATTGAAGTCATTTCTACACAGCAATTTTCTGATCAGAGTCATCAAAGATAGTTATAGTTGCAAACAAGAAAATATTAATAAGACAACATAATCTTGATATGTTTGCATTAAAGCAAAAAGTTTACTTAAATGATAGTGACAGCAAAGATGATGTTACAGTGATCATGATGAGAATGAACTGAAAGTTAAATAAAAGACTAGAAGAATCAACTTTAGTCATCACTCATCATGATGAGCTGAAAGAATTAGTTACAAAGATGAAACATTTTGCAGACATAGCAACAGCAAATCAAGAGTGTCATGAAAAGATATACAAAGTATACAGTGATAGTTAAACTTCTTTGAAAACAGTGAAAGTTATGATATCAACAAAAGATCAGACACGTTTGCAACAAGTTCAAATTATACATGAAAGCATTCAATTTTAAGAAATCATGCTGAAGTTACATTAAATAGCAAAATATGCAGAAGTACTTGAAAATGAAGTGATGAACAAGATGATTGATAACACACATGATTTGTCTTTATTGCTGACTGAGCATCAACGCATTGAAGTGATGATGAGATTGATGCTCATACAGAAACAAATCAAACAAACATGAAGAATGATCTGAAAAGAGAAATTCAACGCAGCTCATTTTCAATATTTGACATCAGAAATGACACATCAACATCTGTGACTGCACAAGAATTATGCAAAGTCTCACAGTGTATTATTGACGCAGCTACGCATCAAGAAAATTGACTTCAATCAATTTTTACATGAGAGACGAGTATTTGAAGTCGCTACGATGATGTGCAAGTGCAACAGAGATTAAATGTTGATCAAGCACATTTTATTAACATGTTTCAAATAAAAGACAGAACGAAAGATGATGCAATACAAAGAGAACATCACAAACTTGAGAAAGCTTCTAGAAATCAGAAGCGCAGCAACAGCGATCATCTGAATGATACTCTTGACAAGCATACTGAATCAATTTCAGACTGTGACGTCATCGAAGAGTCAGATGAAAGAGAGAGGAAGTAGAGAAGAAACAAGTTCATAGAGTTCTTGCATTGGGAACAGTTACAGTATAGAGCGCAGGAAAAGCGGTAGTAGATACGAAAAGGGCGCTACGCTAGCGCGGCGCTCGCTACAATATATAGAATCTCGCATAGGCTCATAATGGGTGTTGAATCGAGTAAGAGAAAAAAAAAAGAAAAAAAAAAGTGTTTTCGATATACTGCACAAGGGGATCATACTGAAATGAACATATATCCTTTCCGTAGTGCAATTTACCTACATGGCGACTGTTGCACTGATTAAGCTCTTCTTTCGTCTTCTACCGGCGAATATTTACCTCCGGCAAATTCAGGATGGCCGTAATTGTCATGAGCATTTTCATCATTGCTTGATTCATCAGCTTCTTCTTCGCCACGCTATTCCAAGTTCCACGGCTTTTTGGAAATGATTAACAGGTTCGCCATGTATTAATCAACAGCTATTATCGAAATGGTCCTTGACATTGCAGCCCTCGTGGTAGCATGGCCAATTATTTAGAAGGTCCAGTTTTATAGCCAACGTAAGTGGCTCATGAGCCGAGTTTCCATGTTGGGGCGGATTGTAAATCACTCCGATGTTAGAATCCGCTTGGCTGAGAGCACCACTTATTAATCTCCTCT